>OIWS01000249.1_pt1 | contig 73291 bp, 49 predicted proteins | sample 1587611 | NCBI WGS metagenome assembly OIWS01 (sample SAMEA3888919, study PRJEB22519) | human gut metagenome | biome: human gut; feature: human-associated habitat; material: faeces | place: Denmark | collected 2010 | reverse complement strand
TCAGGCGCCAGCCTGACGGGATGAGCGAAGCGAACCTCCAGAGGCTCCACCCCCGCCGGGCTTGTCAAAAGACAAAGTGACGTTTTGATGCAACCAACCCCGTCATGAGAATTTTTCCCGTGAGTAAAAACGCCCGATTTACGCACGACATGGCAAATTTTGGGTTCGTCGTGCGTGGAAAACGTTTTAGTTCGCACGAGGCTGTTTTCCTCATAATCCGGTTCCATGACTACACATATCCCCGCCTTGGCCCATGAACAAGCGATGCCATACGAAAAATGCCCCTCACAAATGTGAGAGGCATTTTTGCGGTGCGGATGGGGCTCGAACCCACGACCCCGGGCGTGACAGGCCCGTATTCTAACCAGCTGAACTACCGCACCAGGAGTTGCTGTGTTTGGTGTTTTTCTCAAACGCGAATGCAAAGTTAGGTATTTTTTCTTAACCTGCAAGTGTTTCGCATAAAAATTTTATAAAAAATGCATATAAAACGATACTTCGGTATGATACCAAAAAAGCGGCCAGAAGCTACTCTGACCGCTTTTTTAGATGGAAATCAAACGGAATTATTTGATTTCGATTACTTTATGAGCCTCGCTCGGCTGAACTTTGACGATTTTCGGGATATTTACCTTGAGAACGCCATTTTCTACCTGGGCATTGATCTTTTCCTTGTCGGCGTCATCCGGCAGAAGCATTGTCTGCTGGAATTTGCTGTATGAGAACTCGCGACGGAGATAATGTCCGTTCTTCTTTTCACCATTGTTCTCCTGTTTCTTTTCCATATTGATGACCAAGTCACCATTCTCATCAAGAGTAACCTTGAAATCTTCCTTAGTCATTCCTGGAGCTGCCAGTTCGATGTCGTAGCTCCTCTCGCTTTCTAATACGTTGATTGCCGGAGCTGTGGCATTGGACCTTTCCATCCATTCATTGTCAAAGAAATCATTGAAAATACTTGGTAACCAATTCTGGTTAACAGTTCTTCTTGAAGGTACCATAATTAAAATCTCCTATTTTTAAATTTTTACTATTCTGTTTTCCGGATCCCTTCCCTCGCTGTCATCTCTTGTCGAGACTCTGCATCGGTTGGAATCCCGCCCCGTCTTTCAGGCGGAACGACTGGAGTATAGTCAATCTGTGTGCCGATTATGAAAAAAGTCCTAAAGGTTGACAAAATGGCGCGCATGTGGACAAAATGGCACAAAAACATTGTCAAAATGGCGGATGTTTCCGTATGCTTCGGGAAAATGATGTATATTTGCTTTGTAAATCAATCGAGTATGCCGGACAGCGGAAATATCATCATAAAGGGGGCGAAAGTCAATAACCTCAAGAATATTACGGTAGAGATACCACGCAACAAGTTTACTGTAGTGACAGGTATTTCCGGCTCTGGAAAATCATCATTGGCATTCGATACCTTGTTTGCTGAAGGGCAGAGGCGTTTTGCGGAAAGTCTCTCTTCGTACGCCAGACAATTCCTGGGCAGGATGTCCAAGCCCGACGTGGAGGCCATTGAAGGCATTCCGCCGGCTATCGCAATAGAGCAGAAGGTCAATACAAGAAATCCGCGCTCTACCGTGGCTACCACGACGGAAATCTACGATTATCTCCGGCTTATATTCGCCAGAATCGGGCGGACGTTTTCTCCGATAAGCGGTGTGGAGGTAAAGTGCCACAGTGAAAATGACGTAATGGCATATATCCTTGGCTGTAAGGAGCCTTCATCGGTGTACTTGCTGGCCGATCTGGATTGGGACAAGCGCGATGACAAGTTGGAGACTCTCCTGGCATTGAAAGAAGAAGGTTATTCTCGTCTTTACTCTCCTGAACAGGGACAATTGCGCATTGACGATGTCGTCAGGGATGCCGTGTCCGGGAATTATCCGGCGGGATTGCTGCTGATGGTGGACCGAATGAAGCTTCCTGCGATGAATAACAGCCTGCCGGTCATGCCGGACGGCTCGGAAATGCCGCAGAACGAGTGGGAAGACATGCGCACCAGGCTTCATTCTTCGATTGCGACGTGTTTCAGCAGGGGTAACGGGACAATGTTCGTGAAACGTGACTCTGCGTCCGGAGATGCTGATATCCAGAAGTTTGTGAACAGATTTGAGGCTGACGGCATGACATTCCATGAGCCGGATGAATATATGTTCAGCTTCAACAGCCCTCTCGGGGCATGTCCGGTCTGCGGAGGACTTGGCAAAATCATCGGCATTAGCGAGGACTTGGTGATTCCGGACAAGACCAAAAGCATATATGACGGGGCCATCGCCTGCTGGAAAGGAGAAAAGATGGGATGGTTCAAGGACCATCTTGTCAATGTCGCCGGGAAGTACAACATCCCGGTCTTCGAGCCGTATTGCAACCTGTCCGAGAAGGTCAAGGCGCTGATATGGGACGGGCACAAGGCCGCTACCGAGGAAGAGTCCCTGATAGGTATCAATGAATTTTTCAAATGGGTGGAGGCGAACCGCTATAAGATACAGTACAAATATCTTTTGAACCGTTTCTCCGGCCGTACGGTCTGTCATGAGTGCAAGGGCAGCCGTCTGCGCAAGGATGCCTTGTACGTGAAGGTTGGAGGAAAGAATATATATGAGTTGCTCTGCATGAATGCGGCGGAATTGCTTGACTTTCTGAAAAACATCAAGTTGACCGCGTATGAAAAGTCGGTAGCAGGCAAGGCGATAGACGAAATCAAGTCAAGGCTCCAATACATTGCCGATGTGGGGCTGGGTTACCTTACGTTGAACAGGGCGTGCAACACCTTGTCCGGCGGTGAGAGCCAGCGCATCAATCTCGTGACAGCTCTCGGAAGTTCGCTCGTCGGTTCAATGTATATTCTGGATGAACCGAGTATCGGACTCCATCCGCGTGATACTGAGAAACTTATAGGCGTACTCAAACGCCTGCGTGACATCGGGAACACCGTCGTGGTCGTGGAGCATGACGAAGAAATCATCCGGGCTGCCGACATGCTGATCGACATGGGGCCTCTGGCCGGTGTCAATGGCGGTGAGGTGGTTTTTCAAGGAAAAGTCGTGGATGACATCCCTTCCGACGTGGTGGACAAATCCCTGACACTGCAATATATAACTGGCAAGCGCCAGCGTGTCAAACGTGAAAAACGTACCTGGAACTACTATGTAGGTGTCGACGGGGCCATGGAGCATAACCTGAAGGATGTCAACGTGAAATTTCCGCTGGGAGTCCTGACGGTCGTCTCCGGTGTCAGCGGCAGCGGAAAGTCTTCGCTGGTAGGGGATATTTTGTATCCGGCGCTGTATCGCCATATCAATCAGACCGGTACGCTTCCCGGAACATTCAGGGGATTGTCCGGCAACATCGACAGGGTGTCCGCCGTGGAATATGTGGACCAGAATCCGATAGGGAAGAGTTCACGCTCCAATGCTGTTACCTATCTGAAAGTCTATGACGATATCAGAAAGCTGATGAGTGAGCAGCAGTTTGCCAAGCTCAATGGTTTCACGCCGTCTTATTTCTCTTTCAATCAGGATGGCGGCCGGTGTTCCGAGTGTCAAGGTGAAGGCTTTGTCCATATCGGCATGCAGTTCATGGCCGATGTGACCATGGTCTGCGAGGCGTGCGGCGGAAAACGCTTCAAGCCTGAGATCCTGGAGGTCAGATACCAAGGCAAGAACATTGACGATATCCTGAACATGAGCGTGGACGAGGCGATCGCTTTCTTCAGCTCGCAGAAAGAAGCTGAGGCACAGACTATAGCACGGAAGCTTCAGCCGCTTGTGGATGTCGGTCTTTCATATATCAAGCTCGGACAGAGCAGCAGTACATTGTCCGGAGGAGAGAGCCAGCGAATCAAACTGGCATATTTTCTTTCCATGAACGATACCTCAGTCCGTTCCGATTCCCGCCGGATATTGTTCATTTTTGATGAACCTACTACAGGCCTTCATTTCTATGATGTGGAGCGGCTGCTGAAAGCTTTCGACGCCCTTTTGGCGAAAGGACATTCCGTAGTCGTGGTCGAGCACAACATGGATGTCATCCGTGCCGCGGACTGGATTATCGAACTTGGTCCGGAAGCCGGTGATTTCGGAGGCAAGGTTGTCTACGAAGGCACTCCTGAAGATTTGGCCGCGTCAGGAAAGACATATACAGCTAAATATTTGAAATCAAACATATCACATGATTAATACAGCGTACCCTATTGACGCCGTCGTTGCATGGGATGAATCCTTTGTGCCTGATGCCTTGTTTTGTTGACAAATTTACTAAATTTGTGGTGGAACAAGAAACTATATTCATAGAGTGAAACAACACGTCCGGACTCACTGGTCAGACAATCTGACAGTTAGGGATGGTAATTAAAGACACTTACCCATGAGAATTGCATATTGCATTCATTCACTTCATCTTTTCGGCGGAATCGAAAGGGTACTGAGCATAAAGGCTAACTATCTTGCCGATGTTTATGGCTATGATATCCATATCATTACAGCGGACTTGAAAGGCCGGGCCACGCATTTCGCTCTCAGTGACAAGATTACGCTGCATGATGTGGGAGTAAGCGAGAAGTTCATGCTGCATGCCTACGGAAGGCGGCTGAACAAGATTCTGTGCGAGATACGTCCGGATATCTGTGTCTCGGTCGGCGGCCGGGATATTTTCTGTCTGCCTTCATGTACCGACGGAAGTATAAAAGTTTCCGAATTCCATTTCTCCCATGACAAATATGCAGTCAAATACGGCGGGTCTTTCTTTGGGAATATCTATGCTCGTTTCCGTATGAGGCGGATTGAAAAGGTTGCTGCGAAACTGGACAAGTTCATCGTGCTTACCAAATCGGACAAAAAGGACTGGGAACCATTTGTGCCGAATGTGACCAGCATCTATAACCCGTTGACTTTCAAGTCAGAAGAGGTTGCTGCTTTGGATAATGAGAAGTGCATTGCAATCGGCAGACTTGAATCTCAGAAGAACTTCAGGGACTTGGTTGCCGCATGGAAATATGTGGCTGAAGAATATCCGGATTGGGTTTTGGAAATTTATGGCAATGGAAGTCTGAAGAAATCATTGCAGAAACAGATTACAAGTCTGGGTCTGGACCTCCAGGTAAGGCTCATGGGCAGCAGCAGTGACATCCGTTCGAAGATGCTTGACAGCTCATGTCTTGTTATGAGTTCTGCATACGAAGGATTCCCGATGGTGCTTCTGGAGGCTGTAGAGACAGGTTTGCCTATGGTCAGTTATGATTGCCCTAAGGGTCCGGCCGAGATTATCATTGACGGAAAAAGCGGATATCTCGTGAAGCCTGGTGATGTCGAGGGACTGGCCCGGAGGGTGTGCGATGTCATTTCCGATGCTGGCAGACGCAAAGAATTCGGAGCCATGGCGAAGAAAACAGCCGCGCAATACAGCATTGACAGGATTATGGAACAATGGAAAACTCTGTTCGAAGGGCTCATGGCAAAGTAGCCGTCTCCAGGTCCTGGTCAAATTTTTTTTCAGGTCGCTGAATCGCGTAGAACGGGTATTTCAATGCCGATTTCAATGTCGTGATTGGCTGGAAGAACGTCTCGGCCTTCGCTGATGAAGCCGAGACATAGTCGTTCTATTTCCAGAGGAATTTGATGTAATCTTGTTTAGGTCTGCGTTTTTCCTTAGGAGGAAGAGTCATATAGTCCCCGAACATCTTTGACAAAATCTTGTCATAGCGTGCGGGGGCTTTGAATTTTCTGCCCTCGAACTCCACATCTGTGTAGTCCGTGAAATCGTCCGCATCGAAATACTCATCCGGATTCTCCGGATCTGCCAATTGTGACAAGTGCTTGAAACTCTTATTGCTATTGCCGAGCGAAATGATTTCATGGATATAACCTACGATATCTACAGGCTGCTGTTTTGCATACCTTGGGTTCAACGCCTTTATGGTATTGGCCCAAATCTGGCGCAGAAGAGAATATTTTTCAATCTTTCCGGCGTGGATTTTTCTTATTCGGGAGTTGTACTTTTGCAGCAGATACAATCCACCATAATATCTTTGGAACTCCATCGGGTCATCAGGGACCTTGTCTATCGGGAACACATCGATCCATACTCCTGTCTTTATACTCCTTCCATGCCATGGAATATATGACCTGGTCAAAGTCCTGGTCGTTTCGCAGACTCTGCCGAATGCGATGAAGCAATCAGGAGTGTTGCTGCTGTCCACGAATATGAAATTGTCGGACTTGTATATTTCGCGGAAACGGTTGTAATCTTCTCTGGGCATGATTATGTCAATGTCGTCATCCCATGGAATGAACCCCTTGTGACGTATCGCGCCCAGCAAGGTGCCGTATGCCAATGAATATTTTATTCCCTCTTTTTCGCAGAAATCTGCTACGTCTGAAAGTATTTCAAGACTTAAATTCTGGAGCTCTTTGTGTGTAAGCCTTTTCATGTCAGGATGTTATACTAGTTTGTATAAATTCTCTCCATTGATGTACCTGTCTTGAATATCAGTCATGGCCAATATTTCTTTGTCAGACAGGATTACTGATGCGTTTTCCGGAGATAATATGTTTGTAATGAATTCTCTGATTTCGTATCTCAAGCCTTCTCCCATGAATGGCAGGAAGCATTTTTTGTTCTTGTTCTGGTCTTCAAATCTGAATTCGAAATAGTCAGTTTTCCACCATGGAGCCGGAACATAGACATAACCATGTGTGCCGGAAATGACCATATTGCCTTCAGTCTTGGCGCCGAGCCCTACCTGGAATGACGCAGTGGCGGAATCGAAACGGAATACAGCTTTCGTGTAGATATCCACTTCGTGCTTCATTTTGGAGTAGAAATTGATGTTTCTATATTCAGTTCCGAGCAATTTCAGGATAGGGAGGATTGGAAAACATGCGTTCTCACTCATGCTGCCTCCATATCTGGTGCTTTTCATCTTGTCGGAATTTTCATCGGTTATCGTAGTTACTGACGCATTGATGTCCACGATATCTCCGATAGCTCCGGATTTAAGCATGGAAACAAGATGTCTGAATGCAGGACAATAAGCAGTTTTGTGTGCGACCATCAGAATCAGTCCATTGTCTTCAGCCAATTTCAGCAACTCTTCAGCTTCTTTATTTTTCAATACGAACGGAGTCTCGCACAATACATGTTTTCGTGCTTCCAGTGCATCCTTTACATATTGATAATGAGTGTAGTGCGGTGTCGCTACATAAACGGCATCGCAATTCTCCAGAAGCTGTTTGTAAGATTCTGCAGCTACGGGAACATCATTGGCCTCGCAGAAATTGCGGCATTCGTCATGGTCAATGCTGTAAGCTGCGGAAATAGTCACGCATGATACGAATTTGGATTCAGGTATGAATCGTCTTGCAATGCTTCCGGCACCGGCTATTCCGATTCTGATGTTCTGCTCATTGCGGATTTGCGTGCTGGAAATGCCTTCTGTGCGAGGAAGATAAACTACTTTGCAGAATTCATTTAAGTAGTCGAATTTTCCTTCCCAGTCGGAACCGATTGCAAAAATATCCGCACCATATTTCTGTATGTCATCTATCTTTTGTCCGTGGTATTCCTCGATTATGATTTTATCGGCATAGCCAGTCTTCTTGACAGCCTCGATTCTTTCGACAAGACTGTCATGTGTGTTCAGTTTGCCTCGTTCAAGATCGAAATTATCCGTGGTTATTCCTACAATCAGATAGTCACCAAGTTCCTTGGCACGTCTGAGAAGATTGATGTGCCCCTGGTGAAGCAGGTCGAAGGTCCCGTATGTGATAACTTTTGTCATTGCTATTCTTCGGTTTCCAGTTCGTGGATATGTCGTGCCAATTCTCTCAGCTCATCGTCGGACTGGAGTCCCATGTGTGAGATTCTGTAAAAACCCGGGATTGATCCTGGCATGATGTAAGTGTCGTATTTTTCTATCAATCCGCGGAATACATTTCGTTTTTCCGTATCCTTGGTCTGAATCGCTGTTATCGCGGCAGAAGGGCGTTCTGCAGGCATTGCCCAACCATATTTACGACATTCTTCGCGGAATACTTCTGCGCGGTGATGGACTTCTTGGATATTCTGATTTTCGCCACCTTGAGCTTCGAGTTGCTTTAGTCGTGCGTGCAACTGCAAATAAATTGTTGTTGCAGGACTGAAAGGAGTTTGTCCGCGTTTGAGATTGTCGAGGTTTTCTTGGAAATCCCAGTAAAAACCATTGTGCGCGAATTCATATCCGTTAAGTCTGGAGCTCAGGAACACTATGGACAGACCTGGAGGGACGTTCAGACCTTTTTGCGTGCTGGTGACGCAGATATCGATTCCCAGTTCATCCATATTCAGATTTTCTGCCAGGAACGAACTGATTACATCTACTACGAGTGAGATATTGTGCCTGTGGCAGATCTCCGAAATTTTAGTCAGGTCGTAGAGAACACCGGTAGAGGTCTCGTGGTGCTGGCAGAGGAAAACGTCCGGCTGTTCAGTCTCGATGGTCTTCTCAAGCAGCTCGTAATCAATATCTTTTCCAAATGCAATCTGGAAATCAATTGCAGGAACATTGTAGTATTTGCATAATGAAACCCATCGTTTTCCGAAAGATCCGCCGTTTATGACAATGGCTTTTTGCTTCGTGCTGATGTAATTCTCGACAATTGCAGCCATGGCTCCTGTTCCGGATCCCGTATATATGATTGTTTTACCGTCTTTGCAGTGAATCAGGTTTAACAGGATTCGTTCGGATTCTAAATTTATGGTGGAGAACTCATCTGTCCTCATATAAGGAATCGGTTCCGCTCCTATTTTGGCAATACAAGTGTCGATATTGCCGGGAAATACGTAAGATAACATTATTGTTGTGTATTATATGTCACTAATTTACTACTTTTGTATTAATATCTCATATATAAATGACAAAACACACTAAAATGTTGCATGCAGTTTTGTGCTTTTAGGTGTTTTTAACGATTTGAGTATAGTTTTTCGTTAAATTATTAAAAATATAGGAAATGGTTCAGCTGTCCAAGCCGCAAATTCATTCGGTGTTGTTGGAAATACTGAAAGTAGTTGACAAATTTTGTAAAGAGAAGGGACTCCGTTATTCCATAGCTTACGGGACTCTTCTCGGAGCAGTACGTCATAAGGGTTTCATTCCATGGGACGATGATATCGACATCCTCATGCCCCGTCCGGATTTTGAGCGTTTTGTATCGGAATTTGGTAAGGAACCGGGAGCGAGATACCGCTGTTTATATAACACGGAGAACGAGAACGAGCGTTTCATGCATTTCTTTGCCAAAGTTCATGATTCCTGGACGGTGAGTCATCAAGGACAATTTGTGAAATATCGTTTCGGCCTGAATATCGATGTCTTCCCGGTGGATGGCAAGCCTGAAGACGTGAATGTCCAGAAAAAAATGGAACGCATGTTGTCAACTTGTTCCCATCGTCTGAATATTTGCGGCACAAAATTCCGTCTGCTCAATATCCATCAGCCGTTGATTCCAAAGATTTCCGCTCATCTGCATGGTGAGCAGTACTGGTTGGACAAGATGCGCAAGACCATGAGCCAATATGATTTTGACAAATGTGCCATGTCCGGTGCCGTTTCGGTCCGTTATAATGGCTTGAGGGAGATATTCGACAGGAGCATGTTCGAGAATTATACTGAACTGGAATTCGAGGGTTTTCGTTTTTCCGCCTTTTCAGAATGGGATAAGTTCTTGAAGCAGCAATATGATGACTACATGCAGCTTCCTCCTGAGAATAAACGCAGGACTCATAACATAACAGCCTATATTAAAGACGGTTATAATATTTCTGAGCTGTAGCATGACTTTCCGCTGACATTCTGGACAAACTTTACTATGTTTTGACCGGAACTGTCGGCGGGTATATCAGACATTCTTTCACCTTCTACTGAACCTTTGCCGGTGGATTTGAAATCATGGAAGATGTTTCCCGGCTCTTCCGAAAAAGTTTGTCCGGCGTCGGTACTGAACAAGGCATGCCAGCATATTGGTTCCATGATTGAAGTCCCGTCATCCAACATAGTCTCCCGATAACTTTTCAGAATCAATTCCGAACTGCCGTCTTCTGCAATGTTTTTGTCGGCGAGAAGGGTATATTGTAGATTTACAATACTCTTTCGGCTTTTACCGGTCTCTACGCAGGAATCTTTACATTTTATGAAAGCCTCCAACGGCAGGTCGAACATGGTAATCGTGTTCCTTTTGAATTCCGTGGCATCCGGCACCAGATACAGGTAATGTTCCTCGTTACAGGTGTTTAACTGAAAAGCCAGCCCCGTATGTCTGCCGGGCGGCACGACAATGTAAAAGTCTTTGGGCTCAGCTGTCAGTTCCGGTAGAGCATCGCTGCAATCCAGGCTCGTGATCTGTCCTATCTTGGTCTCTTCCTGTGTTCCCGTTTCCCATTCTGCCCCTGTCGCGGCAGAATAACGGCACATCCTCTTGCCGATGTCTTGTACCGATCCGACATTGATGCTGCTTATGGAGTGTGGGGTAAGCGCATGTAGCCGCAATTTGAGCAGGCTGCATACCCCGTTGAATGACATTTCATGTTTGTTGCTGATGCCGACCATAGGCCAGGAGTCCTTTCCGATTCCTCCTTCCCGGTAATGCTGTACCTCCGGAATGCTGAAAGTGATGCTGCCGTTCTGATATTCGGCATTTGCCGGATATATGGCAGTATATGGACCTGAACCTGCCGGATGAGGATTTCCCGGAATGCTGCCGTCGTGCCTGAATCTTGCAGTGCGGCATTCCCCGTCATCCGTGACATAGATGCTGCCGGGCTGCTGTTCCGTTCCGCCGAACACGATTATCCTGTCCCCGCTTTCCCATAGGACCGGGTATGAGCCGTTTCCTTCTCCCAAATGTACTCGACTCGCTACTTCGCCTTTCAGGTGCACAATAAAGTCTTGATTTTCAGGATTCAAGTCTGCTCCTTTACGAGTGCATCCTCCCGTAAGGAGCGGCATGAATCCACAGATGATCATATATACTATATTATTCATGGTTGTAAAATTTAAAACGCTTCGATAGTCCAGTTCTGCGGCAGTTTTTCCCGTATGCGGCTGTCGACGATCCCGTCTTTTGCGTACAAGCATCCTGCTTTTTGAGTTTGTGAAAACATCCTGTCGACATGGAGTTCCGCATTCATTGCAGTCATATTCATGCGTACGGTATGCAGTTCTTTGCAGTATTCGAACATGCTATACATTTGGGTTACATTGCTTGTGTCGAAGTTCGAAAGATCCAATTCCGATACGGCGCTGCCTGAAAACATGAGTGACATATTGGTGACATTTGAAGTCCTCATACCCGACAAGTCGATATGTTTCAATGAGCTGCAGTTCATGAACATTGAACCCATATTCTTTACGTTGTCGGTATAAAACTCCGATAGGTCCAGATGTTCAAGTGCTCTGCAGCCGCATAGAAAATATTCCAACGAACCGGCCTTGCTGGCGTCGAAGTTCTTGAGTGTCAGCGTCTTCATTGAAGAGCAACCATTAAACATCCCATATAGGTTTCCGTCATCCGCGCAACTGAAATTGGCGATGCTTATCGATTCCGCCTCGCATCTATAGAACATCATATAGGCATTTGTCAGCTTTGGAGCATTGAAATCGTTGAGGGTTATGGATTTCAATGAACTGCAGTTTTCAAACATTGACCTGGCCATCTCCAGACTTTTGGCGCTGAAATTCGTCAGGTCCAAAGCCGCAAGGGAAGTGCAGTTCTCAAACATATAGCCCATACTCTTGACTGCCTGTGTGTGGAAACTGGAGAGGTCCAGTTCTGTGAGGGAACTGCAATTGTTGAACATTCTTTCCATGCTTCCTACCTTGTCCGTGCTGAAATGTCTCAAATCCAGATTTTTCAAATTTTTGCATTCATTGAACATGCTTGCCATCTGTGTGCAGTTTGCTGTATTGAAACTGGATAAATCAATGCTTTCAAGTTTTGTACATCTGGCGAACATTCCTCCCATATTTTCCGTATTGGAGGTGTTGAAATTCCTGAGGTCCAATGATTTAAGACTTTCGCATATTTGGAATATTCCGCCCATGTCCTTTGCTTTTACGGTGTTGAAACTGGTTAAATCAATGTCCTTGAGGGAATTGCAGGAACAGAACATGGAATTCATGTTTGTAACGTTGGAAGTATCGAAGCTTGAAAGGTCCAATGTCTCGAGCTTTCGGCAACTATAGAACATGTTGCTCATGTCTGTAACTGAGTTTGTCATAAACCCTGTCAGATCAAGTCGTTCGAGCGAACTGCAATTGAAGAACAGGCTGGACATGTCGGTAACCTTGTCCGTCTGAAGAGAGGCGATATCCACTGATCTGAGCGCATAGCAATACTTGAACATGTTTTTGATGTTTTTCAGTTCCGGGGTGTTTACCTCACCGAAAACGCAGGTTTCCAAATGCTTGCAGTTCTGGAACATGCTTTCCATATTAGTTATCCTGGAAAGATCGGTGTGTGAGAAGTCTGCGGTCGTCAAGTATTCCTCGGCAGCCCAGTAGGCGATGCTGAACATATTGTCCAGTGTAGTTGCGGTATTGCTTAACCGTAGTTTTACGACATGTCGTCCGGGCTCCGGGAATACATGGCTCATGCGTATATTGTCATATTTTTCCGGAACGAATTCTTCAGTACCGTCTTCATATATGACTGACAATAGAGCATGATCTTTTGAGTAGCATACGTTATGCCTCTCATCGGCTTTGAATGTGTCGTATGTGAGAACAAGCACGTTGGTGTATTGCGCGATACGGAGGTCCTTTTCTTTCCCGCTGTCATCCTGTTTCAGTTTTACCAGGCATACCCTGTCAATGTTGCTGGGTGATATGGAATATTGCAGCAGGTCTCCGGCGATGTCACCATCTCCATGCGTCGTGAATTCCGTGAACATTTCAGGTACCGTGCTGTCCCATGTGGCTCCGTCGTCTGTGCTGAATGTAGCCGTCCATGGAAGGCTTTTCATGCTGCTCTGGCCATCCGAATAGCTGGCACCCACGTAACTTTTCACCAAAGTCGAACCTGAGCCGCCTTCCTTGAAGACATAGATGGATTTTTCCTCACATTCAAGTCCGTATCCCAGTTCCGTCAATGCGTGGTGTTTGTCTCCATCCGTCACATCTTCCATGCTGCCGCCATGGAACTGTGCCAGGTCGAGATTGACGGTCGTGATGGCAGAACGCTCTATTTCAAGCACTTCGTCCATGCGATATGTCTTTTTGTCCGGGCCTTCTGTTTCCAGTTGGATCTTGAACCCGCTATAATTTCCAGGCGGCAAGACAATGTAGAAGTCTTCCGGCTCAGGCGATAGTGCGACGCCGTCACATGAAAGTGTTATGCCGTGTCCTGTTTCGCTGTCCGGATTGTTCCATGTCACGTCAGTTCCTTCGAATGTCGCAATCGGACCGGCAAGCCCCTTATCCGCTGCGACCTTTATTGAACTCAATCTTATGTCTTGTTCGAGAGTGTTCAGGCGCAGCCTGAGAATGCCGCACACGTTTCGGAAGGACAGTTCTCTGGAAGTCGCCCCGGCAATCATCGGCATTGTTCCGGAACTGATGTTGTTTTTTCTATATGTCTGGTTTTCAGGTATGTTGATTGTGTGCTTGCCAGCTGTAAACTTGTAGGCATCTGCCGGATAAAGTGCCGTCAGTGCTGTATTTTCAGGAGGCATCTCATTGCCCTCCAAACCGCTGATGAAACGGAATTCAGCCACATCGTTGTCCTGGCTCTGCGTCTCGTAATAAGAAGTCGCCGGTTTCCCTGATGGAGCGATTATGATCCTGTCTCCCTTTTCCCATAGCAGGGGATATGTCTCATTTGACAAGACCTCTCCCAAACATGTTCTTGTCTTGATGCCCGCATCTGTCCGGGCTGTAAAGCTATAATTCTGATTTGCAGCTTTTTCCTGCAATGCTTCATTGGTACATGCCGGAAGCATTGAAACTGCAATCAATGTGAAAACTGTAAGTCTTTTCATGGTATGTTATCATTTTCAGTCGTGTTGTCTTCGGACCTTTCGTCCATGTAGTATGTATTTCCCGGAATCATAGGCTCCGTGGCCGCGGCAGTAATCCTGCCGGCTATATATGATATCTTGTACGTATAGAGAAACCCTCCTTCCAGCCGCGTACCGGAAAGTGGAATGATTCCTTTTATCCGCCTTCCTTGGTCATTTACAATGATTTCCAACTCGGCAGCGGACTTGTCCGGAATCTCTTGTGGCGGGAACATGAACGGTTCGGCAAGACCTGAACTCCGGAATGTGCCTGGCCCGATTCCCAGTCTCCATGTCCCGGAAACCATATCATAGCTTCCGTTTCCTATAATCCCGGAAGCACGGACTTCTTCAATGTCTGCGTTCTCCGAAAATTCGCTTCCTTTTACTACCCTTATACATGCCAGAATATGTCGGAAATTCAATTCGGCGGCGCCGTTCTCCCTGATGTCTTCTGCCACCTGGAGATCAATATGTTGTCCGGCATTGACAGAAGCATTGTATTGGAGCTCAGGAACTTCTCCGGCGGAGGATATTGTCATGAATTCATTCGGGAAAGTCGGATTCATGTATGGCATATATGCATAGAATCTGAGCGGTACCCCTGACATCCAATAGAGCACGTCATCTGTTCTCCATATTCCGTCTCTCGCCGATACTCTGGTATTCCACATGTAATCAGCCGAATATGGCTCCTGATTTCCCAAGTGCACGGAAAGACCGAACACGAAGTCATCAACAGCTTCATCACCGAAACTCACGGCTCTCGTCTTTCCGGAAATGACGGCGCATGAATCCTCCGGCAGCGCCTGTGGCAGAGCGCTGCATGACATTATGAAACAGCATACTGCCATCCATGTCAATATCTTTCTCATACCGTTCATTTCAATTGATAACGATTACTGCCATTGCGGCATCACTTACCGGGGCCCCGGCTTCGATGTAAACTATGCCGCTTCCTTTGTTCTTCAGGTGAAGCGTGACCCCATGTCCGTCCCTGTCCATCGTATAGTCATATAGTCCGCGGCTCTTGTCATATTCCAATTCCTCCTTGCCGAATGTCAATCTGGCCCCGGCAGGGTCGGTTTCTGCCCACAAATGAACTTTGTCCCCGACTTTTCCTTCAATGTAATTTCCCGGATGAAGCTTTATGCTGGTCGTTCCGTATGCCGCCAGTCCGCTTTTGTCCACTCGCCATGAACTTTCCGGGACCCCGGCTCCTATCGGCTTGACAGTAAGGTGGTAATGACAATTCCTCTCCACATCGAAATTTGACGGACTGTCTCCGAGATAGAATCTGTATGTCAGATACTCTTCCGGTCTGCTGTATAGCGAATCCGACTTGTACTCAATCTTCATTTCGATATAGGAACAGACTTCGGACAATGCATCGGAAAGGTCCAATACCTTGTCGGCTTCCGTCTTGGCACCGGGAAGAAGGTTTCCCTGCATGTTTTCCAGCATAAAGACGTCCACTTCCCGACTTACACCGGCAGTCTCGTCAATGTTGAGGTCGTCCGTCTCTGCATACCGTTTCATGAATCCCTGTCCGAATGTGTCTCCTTTGCCTTCTGCTTTGCTTCTGGCAAACATGTTCGCCGATTTCGGACATCCTCCGATGCGTATGCTCCTGACATTGAATCTGACATTCTTTTTCAATGCCCTGCGGTCCACGGAAACCGATATCCGCGACATCAGCCTTTCCATTTTCACGACAATGCTGTTCTTCTCATTGTTGACTTTTACTTTTCCGCTGCTGCCGCTCATCGGTATGCCTCTGCTGTATTCGTCCGGATACGACATATAGTACCGGAACTTGTTCAGGTCATCAATATCGTTTATATCATTGATCCTGAAGCCCACGTTGGCACATGCGAAAACCTGTAATTCCGTGTTGAGGATACATCGCATGTTGCAGAATACCGTATTGCCGTCGCTCTGGAGACCGGAACGTTGCAGATATCGGGATTCTTCCAGAATTCTGTTCTCATCGAATATGAATACATTGAGATCGCTGATCTTGTTCTCTTCCGGGTCGTAGGTCTTGGTATGCAGGATTCCCGGTCTGAATGCTATGGAAACCATGCCGTATTCAGGTGTCGTTGTCGTTCTGCTGCATGCTGCCGACAGAATACATAGAATCATGTATGTAATATGCTTCTTCATAGTACCTTGATTATCAGAAAGTTATTGTCTGTCGCTCCTTGTCTTTCCAAGGCTTGACCTGGAAGTTGCATTGGACTTCCTGCATTTCTATTGCGTTGTCAGGGTCATTGACACCGCGCCTTGTCAATGTGATGTCATAGGTGTACGAGCGGTTACGCGCAAGTCCGTTGCTCTCCCCGTCGCTCCATATTCCGCGATTGATATTCAACGGATAATATGTTTTCTTTCCATCGAGTTCACCCTCGATCACCAGACGTGTGAAAGGCGTTGCCAGTCCCTCTTCGCGGACAAGATTTTCGTAACAATATAGCTTTATTTCCGGGTAGACTACTGATTCGCCGATATCTGTCATCTCATTGTAGATTAGGCATTTGCCCTCAAATTTGCGAATGTCCTCATCCGAAAGATGACCATGATTCAATATGCTTTCAGGAGCAGCGGGCGCGTGCCCGATGTATGGCATCCTGCCACTGACATTGGTCAGATATACTCTTACGTTTTCCAGCATTTTTCCGGCATAAGGCCGCAGGTGGAAATCGCAGCTGATGCTGTTCAATACAATTTCACACAGCAGCGGTTCCATCACGATTTCTGCATATCTCCCGTTCCTGGCAGAGACTTTTCCTTCTCCGCTCATTATGGGTGAATCAGGATTGTCCGACTGTAGTTCTGCATGCAGACCTCCAAGATCTTCGTATGAACGTATCTTTCTGCATTCTTCATCTGTAAGACGGGCATTGGCAATCGCCACGACGATTTTCTTTCCTTGTCTTGAGGCGCATTCCACAGTTCCGCTTCCTGCTGAATCCAGATGCTGCCAGGAGTCGAGTTTTCTGAGCCTGTCATCGTTGAAGAAGAATACGTCCAGCCCGGAAATCTTGTCTACGTCAGCAGATTTGAGGCAGACAGTGCACTCCTTCAGATCTGTATCTTCAAACGCGTCTCCGTGTCGATTGCAAGAATAAAAGGCCGGCAGGGAAGATAGCAAGATAAACCAAACGGCCAGAATGGCCAAGGGATGATTGTTAAGGGTTAAGCAAGGTCTTGTTTTGTGTCGCCGGCCTTTCAATATGAGTCTTTTCTTTTCCATTGTATCGAGTTTTTTCGAAGGCAAAGGTATTCCGACGTTTTCGTATTTTAATGGAAATGTGGACTTACGCATGTCACATTTTTATGATTTTTATGTCCTGTGACAAAATTGCAATTGATAAAAAATCGATATTTAACGCCACTATCAGACACAAAAAAGCCGTCTGGAACTGCTTCCAAACGGCTTTTTCTAGTTATAAGAAGAGGATTAACCTCCAAAATTGTCATAAAGGACATTCTCAGGTGGAACTCCAAGGCTGTCAAGCAATGTGTTGACTGATTTCACCATCATAGGAGGACCGCACATGAAATATTTGATATCTTCAGGTGTGTCATGCTCCTTCAGGTATGTCTCGTACATTACATTGTGGACGAAACCGGCTACGTACTTGACTCCTGCTGCATCTGCTGCCGGATCCGGACGGTCGAGAGCAAGATGGAAGTGGAAATTAGGGAACTCTTTCTCGATTTCAGCGTAGTCTTCGAGATAGAATGCCTCTTTCAGGCTACGTGCACCATAGAAGAAGTTGACCTGCTTCTTGGTCTTGAGTGTCTTGAACAAGTGCATGATGTGGCTTCTGAGAGGAGCCATACCAGCACCACCGCCGACGAAGATGTATTCCTGTGAATCCGGGTCATCCTTAGGAAGAAGGAATTCACCGAACGGACCGGAAATCATAACCTTGTCACCAGGGTGACGGGTGTAGATATATGAAGAACCGATACCAGGGTTTACAGGCAGAAGCTTGTTGCTTCCCTTAGGAGCTGACCTGTCGAAAGGAGGAGTAGCGATACGTACATTAAGCTTGATGATATCGCCCTCAGCAGGATAAGAGGCCATTGAATATGCCCTCATTGTAGGTTCAGGGTTTACGCACTTGAGGTCGAAGAACTTGAAGTGCTCCCAGTCGGCCTTGTACTCAGGATCTACGTCAATATCGCTGAAATTGAATGTTCCCTGAGGAATATCAATCTGGATGTACTCACCTGATTTGAAATCAAGATGCACACCTTCAGGAAGTTTGACTGTGAATTCCTTGATGAAGGTAGCCACGTTGTGGTTCGAGATAACCTCGCACTCTACCTTCTTCACGCTGAGTACTGACTCAGGAACCTCGATCTTGAGGTCTTCCTTGACTTTGACCTGACAACCGAGTCTCCAGTTGTCCTTAATCTGCTTCCTGTTGAAGAAACCGGTTTCGGTAGGCAGGATATTGCCGCCGCCCTCAAGAACTCTGACCTTGCACTGTCCGCAGTTTGCTTTACCGCCGCAGGCAGAAGGCAGGAAAATCTTCTCCTCTGCAAGAGCACCCATGAGTGAATTGCCAGGAGCTACTTCGAGGACCTTGTTTCCTCCGTTGATGTCAATCTTAACTGTACCGCTTGGGGTCAGTTTTGTCTTAACCCACAGCAGCAGAACTACCAAAATCAGCGTAACCAAGGTAATGGTTGCTGCAGAGGCTATAATTGTAAGAGTAATTTCATTCATCTTTCAAGTCTCCTATTAAAGTGAAATACCCATGAATGTCATAAACGCCATGGCCATGAGACCTACGGTGATGAATGTGATACCGATACCCTTGAGAGGTGCAGGTACATTCGAGTATGACATCTTCTCTCTGATGGCAGCGAGTGTCACGATAGCGAGGAACCAGCCGATACCTGAACCGAGAGCGTATACGGTAGCTTCACCGACATTGACGAAATCTTTCTGCTGCATGAAGAGCGCACCGCCGAGGATAGCGCAGTTCACAGCGATAAGCGGCAGGAAGATACCGAGCTCGGAGTAGAGAGTCGGTGCGAATTTCTCGACAATCATCTCGACAAGCTGCACGATGGCTGCAATGACCGCGATGAATGTGATGAAACTCAAGAAGCTGAGGTCAACGTTTGCGAGGCTTGGGCTGAGCCAGCTCAAAGCTCCGGGACTGAGCACATATGTGTTCAGAAGGTAGTTGATAGGCAATGTGACCAAGAGCACAAAGATAACAGCCGCACCAAGTCCGGAAGCTGTCTTCACATTTTTAGATACTGCCAGGTATGAGCACATACCGAGGAAGTATGCAAAAATCATATTGTCAACGAAAATTGACTTTACGAATAAGCTTATATATTCCATATTACTTGCGTGTTAGTTGTTATTTCTCCTGAAGATCTTTCTGGATGCTTCTCTGTACCCATACGATACATCCGAGCAGGATGAGTGCTACAGGAGGAAGAATCACAAGTCCGTTGTTCATATAACCTGCATCGTAGAAGCACTGCGGGATTACCTGGAATCCGAAGAGTGTTCCTGAACCGAACAGTTCGCGGAAGAAAGCCACGATAAGAAGGATCATGGCATATCCGGCTCCGTTTGCAAGACCGTCGAGAAGTGAAGGAATCGGTTTGTTGCCGAGACCGAAAGCCTCAATACGGCCCATGACGATACAGTTGGTGATGATAAGTCCTACATACACTGAAAGTTGAGTCTCAATGCTGTATGCGTATGCCTTGAGGAACTGGTCCACGAGGATTACCATCAGCGACACAACTACGAGCTGTACGATGATACGGACTCTGTTAGGAATTGAATTCCTCATCAGAGACACGATGAAGTTCGAAAGTGCTGTAACGACGATTACGGAAAGACCCATAACGAAGGCTCCCTTCATCTGCACGGTCACAGCCAATGAGGAACAGATACCGAGCACGAGGACAGTGATAGGATTGCCCTTGAGAATCGGATTCAATATTGTTTCTTTAAGTTTTGCTTTCATTTTATTTCCTCCTCATTATTTGGCGATTGCAAGTGAATCTGCTGAAACACAGAGGGAATCAGCTGCATTCTCCACCTCTGATGGCTGAACTGCCTTGGCGGCAGCAGCTTTGAGGAACGGCTTGTATGCCTGAAGCCAATTGTCGATGGAAACTCCCAGTGCATGGCTGGTGATGGAAGCGCCGGAAATGGCGTCTACCGCATTCTCCTTGCCTGCAGGAGCGCCGCCTTTGACTACGCGGAATGCCTCCTCATCTTCGAAGTCAATCTTTTTGCCTTCGAATTCTGCTCTGAAAGAAGGATCGTCCTTGATCTTGGCACCAAGACCAGGAGTCTCGCTCGCGTGATCGAAATATGCTCCACGAATGGTCTGGAAATCTTCATTGAGAGCAAGGTAGCCCCAGATAGGTCCCCAAAGACCTGCTCCGTAGCAAGGAATTACTGTGACAGTCTGTCCGTCTTTTTCGAAAACGAAAACAGGCAGTTTCAAATCAGCTGTACCATTCTTGAGAAGGTCCTTGATACGTTTGTCCTGGGCCTTGAGCTGGCTGGTCGTGTAGATCTCCTGCTTGGAGAGATCGAGCGTGCCGCACTCCTGACCTTCGGTATTGACGATGACAGAAGACTTTGCGACAGCCTTGTATGCGTCGATCTTCTGCTCGTTGCTCATTGCGTCGAGCTCGCTCTTTTCATAGAACTTGCTGGCTGTAAGCATCTGGCTGATGGCGTCAGCCTTCACATTGGCATCCTGCTTCGGTTTGAGAGTCTCAGAGACGAACGCAAGAACCGCAGCTACAACCACTACGACAACTGTCGTATAGATGACTGTATATATATTTCCGTTAGTATTCATACCTTGATATATTATGCGATTTTAACTTTCTTGGCTCTTCTTGAGATCGCAGCGTCTGTGACGTAGTGGTCAATGAGCGGTGCAAATGTGTTCATCAGCAAGATGGCGAGCATCATTCCCTCTGCATATCCAGGGTTGAACAGTCTCACAATCACGCAGAGAGCACCGATAAGGAATCCGTAGATCCACTTGCCGCACTCTGTCTGTGCAGACGTTACAGGGTCTGTTGCCATGAATACTGTACCGAATGCGAAACCGCCCATGATGAGCTGATAGTAAGCAGGAACATCGGTAGCTCCGAAGAAGTTTCCGAGCCAGCCTACGAAGAGGGCGCCGGCTACAGATGAAACCATGATCTTCCAGCTTGCGACACCCGTCCAGAGCAGGATGACTGCGCCGATGAGGATGGCAATCACTGAAGTCTCACCTACTGAACCCGGAACGAGACCTGCGAACATGTCCCATGCTGACATGCCGTACTGTACGCCGGCATTGTTCATTGCATCGAGGCCTTCAGATGCGAATGAAAGCGGGGTTGCACCGGTAGCGCCGTCGATGAGGCTTTCACCGTTTTTCAATGATACCCAGACACTTGATCCTGACATCTTGCTAGGATAAGCGAAGAACAAGAACGCACGGCAGAGAAGAGCCGGGTTCAGGAAGTTCATACCGGTACCGCCGAAAACCTCCTTGCCGAAGAGTACTGCGAACGCTACTGCGATAGCGAGTGTCCACAGAGGAACATCTACAGGAACAATGAGAGGAATGAGCATTCCGGAAACGAGATAACCCTCGTTGACTTCCTCGTTGCGGATCTGGGCAGAAGCGAACTCGATGCCGAGACCGACCACGTATGCTACAATATAAAGAGGAAGAACTTTAAGGAAACCATACCAGAAATTCTGGAAAAGACCCCAAGTTTCTCCTGTTGCGAGACAATGCTGGTAGCCCACGTTCCACATTCCGAACAATGCTGCCGGAATCAACGCGACTACAACGATGATCATGATTCTCTTCAGGTCCACGGCATCTCTGACATGCGCTCCCTTGCTGGTGACCGTTCCCGGCACACGAAGGAATGTGTCGAATGCGTCAACGCTGGAATGAAGGAATCCAAGTTTGCCGCCCCTTTCGAAAAGGCCCGGCTGAGTTGTATTTTTTGAATCTTCCATAACTTCCGTTAGTTTATGCCATTTCCTTAATCATAAGGTCAATGCCTTTTTCTATCATGGCCTGGATGTCGTTCTTAGAAGGATCCACATACTCGCAGAGTGCGAGATCCTCCGGCAGTACTTCGTAGATGCCGAACTGCTCCATCTTGTCAATATCACCTGCGAGACATGCCTTGATGAGGTATACAGGGAAAATGTCCATAGGCAGCACCTTCTTGTATACGTCAGACATCACGAATGCACGAGGACCGCCGTTTGTGTTGGTGTCCATGTCGTATGTCTTCTTAGGGCAGAGCCAAGAGAAATAAGTGCGGCTTGAGCTGAATTTGCCGAATCTGAACGGCTTGGCCCAACCGAGGACCTCTCTCTCAGTGCCTTCGTGGAGAAGTGTCACCTGGTTGTCGAAGAAGCCGAGGAAACCGTTTTCTCCGACATTTGTTCCCGTGAGAACATCACCGCTCACGAATCTCATGTCTTTTGCAGAGTTGTCATAGAACTCCTTGAGATCCTTCATGCCGATGCCAGGAAGTGCGTCTACATAAGCAGGCTCGATAGCCTTAGGACCTGTTACGGCAACCTTTCTGGCCATGTTGTACTTGCCTGTGTTGAAGAGCTTTCCGATAGCGGCGAGAAGCAGAAGCGATACTGTCCACACCGTGTCACCCTTCATGATAGGGGAGATATGGCTGATCTGTACTCCTACATTGCCTGCAGGATGTTTTCCGCTGAACACATGCTGGATAACGTTCTCAATCTTGTGGAGCGGGGTGCCGGAGTAATTGTCGCTGCAAAGCGAGAAATGTACGCCGCCGTCCGTAAGTTTGCCGAGAGCATTGATACCGGTCTGGATGTTTGCGATTTCATCCTTGAATGCGAATTCAGGGACAGCCGCAAGCGGAGCGGTTGTAAATGCTGATACGAAGATGGCTTTAGGCGAGATTGCCGGATCCGCGAGGATGCCGTACGGCCTCTGGATAAGAGAAGGCCAAAGACCGCTCTGAAGCAGAAGCGCCTTGATGTCGGCAGCAGCCATTTCTGATGGCTTGTGTACGCCGAAATCGACGAATTCCTGCTGGGCGTCAGCCTTGATTCTTACCTCAAGCAACTTCCTTTTTTCTCCTCTGACGATTTCTGTCACGGTTCCGCTTGCCGGAGACGTGAAGAGGATGTCAGGATTCTTTTTGTCCGCCAAGACAGGTGAACCTGCCAGAACCTTATCGCCTTCCTTTACAAGAAGCCTAGGAATAAGCCCCTTGAAATCAGTAGGTTTCACAGCGATAACGTCAGGCACGACAGTCTTCTTGGTTTTCTGGGCCGCTGTTCCGGAAATAGGAATGTTCAGCCCTCCTTTCAAATCGATGTTGTTTGACATTATAGGTAACCTTTAATAGTATTTCGGATTTCCGGCGCGAATATACTGAAAATTTTCGTAATTTCGCTCCCATTATGGAAAACAATCGTGCTATATTAGAGGGGCTTGATGGTCAGCAGAGAGCTGCAGTGAGTCAGACAGAGGGGCCGGTACTCATAGTTGCCGGCGCGGGAGCGGGAAAAACCAGGGTTCTTACGGGCAGGATCGCCTATATCCTGGAAAACGGTGGAGAGCCTGACAGGATCCTGGCATTGACATTCACCAAGAAAGCTGCTGCTGAGATGAAAGAGAGAATTGCCGCAATGGTAGGGGACCGCAAGGCCCGTCGTCTGTACATGGGGACGTTCCACTCGGTTTTCATCCGTTTCTTGAGAGAATATGCAGAATGCCTCGGATATCCTTCCGGATTTACAATCTATGATACCAGTGATTCCATCAGTGCCATAAAGTCGTGCCTGAAGGAATTGAAACTTGACGACAAGGTCTACAAGCCGAAGGATGTGCTCGGCCGCATATCCATGGCGAAAAACAACCTCGTCACGCCGGAGGTATATAAAAAGGATGCCCAGGCTATCATCAATGACACCCATGCGAAGAAGCCTGAAATCTGCAACATCTATATGCTCTATGCGGCGAAATGCAAGCAGGCCGGCGTGATGGATTTCGACGATATCTTGCTGAACATGAACATATTGTTCCGTGACAATCCTGCAGCGCTGAAAGACATCGCATCCCGGTTCGACTACATTCTCGTGGACGAGTACCAGGATACCAATTCGGCCCAATATCTGATTCTGAAGAAGTTGAGCCAATTCCATCGCAACATCTGTGTCGTCGGAGATGATTCCCAGTCGATTTATGCGTTCCGCGGCGCCAGAATCGAGAATATCCTGAACTTCAGGAAGGATTATCCGGACTGCAAGCTGTTCCGTCTGGAGCAGAACTACAGGTCGACGCAGGTAATCGTGGATGCCGCGAACTCGGTAATCGAGAAAAACTCTTCCCGAATCCCGAAAACATGCTTTTCCAAGGGACCGGAAGGGGACAAGATCCATTTGATCAAGGCATATACGGAGCAGGAAGAAGCCCTCCTCATAGCCTCGTCAATCATCGCCCGAATGGAAAAGGATCATTGTCAGTATCAGGACTTTGCGATCCTGTACAGGACGAATTCCCAGTCGCGCGCACTCGAGGAGGCATTGCGCAAGCGGAATCTCCCGTACCAGATCTACTCCGGCAATTCTTTCTTCGAAAGAGCCGAGGTGAAGGACATGATGGCGTACCTGAAACTCGCGGTCAATCCGAAAGACGACGAGTCCTTCCGCCGCGTGCTCAATACCCCCGCAAGAGGAATCGGAGCGACATCCGAGGAGGCTCTTGTCAATGCTGCCCGCTCGCGCGGATTATCGCTTTTCAATGCTTGTGAACAGACAATTCTGGAGGCGGCCGGCATAAAGTCCGCTGCTGCCGGCAGAATCATGGCGTTCAAGAATATGATGGCCATGGCCAATGCTGCATTGACGAAAGAAGATGCGTTCACTGTAGCGGACATGCTTTCCAAGCAGTCCGGACTTTATGCTTCATTCAAGAATGACAATTCCATTGAAAGTCAATCCCGTGCGGCGAATATTGAGGAATTGCTGAACAGCGTGCAGAGTTTTGTCGAGGACAGGCAGAATCAGTATAGGGAGGAATTGTTGGCGGAAGGAAATGTGGAGGATGTAGATGCAATACAGGATAGTGAGTTGCCGCTGGTTACATTGGGCGACTTCCTGGAAGACGTGTCCCTGCTGAGTGCCGTGGATGTGTCTGATGATGAGGACGTTTCCAATAAGATTACGATGATGACGGTGCATTCGTCCAAAGGTCTGGAGTTCCCTTATGTATATGTGGCAGGTATGGAGGAAAATATCTTCCCTTCCGGCGGAATGTTCTCCGATCCTGTTCAGATAGAAGAGGAAAGAAGACTTTTTTATGTGGCTCTTACGAGAGCGAAAGTAGCTGTGAATCTGTCATTTGCGGCGACTAGAATGCGTAACGGAAAGCATGAACAGAATTCTCCGAGCCGCTTCGTGAAAGAAATTGACAGACGGTATGTGGACAACCCTATATCGGATGATGAGGTCGTGTCAGTACCGGAATCCGGCGGTTTCCGCGGTTTCGGCTCTCGTTTCAATGTCGGCAATTCCGGCGGTGGACGTTCCCGTGAGACTGCATACAACAACAGATATGGCACATCCGGAGCTGTAGTTACTGAAAAACGTGCTGCCCCGGTGTCTCCTGTTACCGGGCGTCCGTTGAGGCCGGCTGCGATTCCTGACAGAAAACCAGTGTCTGCCGCTCCACGTACGCCGGATGCTGATTTTTCTCCGGTATCGGTGTTGGAACTGAAAGTCGGACAGCGTATTGAGCACAATAGATTCGGCTATGGCGTTATCCGGCAGATTACCGGAACCGGGATGGATTTGAAAGCCAAGATATTGTTCGATTCTTTCGGTGAAAAAATATTACTGCTTAAATATGCTAAAATTCGTGTAGATAAAACAATTAAATAAAAAGTGTTATATTTGCAACGAAGTTTTTCATAGTTTAAGTTTAGGTTAAGTAGCGGGGCAAGTCGCAGCGATTGCGGCGGCCCCGTGAATTTTTGTATAAAATCGTGGGTTTTTACCGATGGAAAAAACCGGTAATCTAATGAATACTTTGCAGATTTCAGTTAAGAATCATAAAATTAATCCAAATTATTTTGTGTTATAAATTTGTCACACGGATTTTTATGTTTTTTTAATGGAGTTTTCGGAAATTCCGATACATTCGCCGCCAAAACAAATACTATCAGAATCATGAATAAAACTATTTTTTCCAATGTGATGGCGCAACTGGCCTGCGGGCTCATTTGTTTGTCAATGATTGTCATCCCCGTCTCATGCCGACGGGTTCAGCTGGATGCTGAAGGAGGAGAAGGAACTCTTTGCATTCATTTTTCGGAATACTCCTATGAACAGACCAAGGCGACCGAAAACATCCCGGATACCAGCGAGTTCCTGCTGAAAATTACCGGCTCCGGCGGCGAAACCGTATATGACGGAAAGTATGGGGATTCTCCTGAAAAGCTATTGGTCAAATCGGGCACCTATAACATATCGGTGCGCTCCGGGAAATTCACCAAGCCGGCTTTCTCCGCTCCGCTTTACGGCGATGAGCAATGCGTGGTAGTGAAGTCTGGCAAAGTGTCAGATGTATATCTCTCTTGTGAGCAGGTCAATGCCGGGCTTCGTCTCAAGGTGGCTTCGAATTTCCTCAAAAGCTATCCTGACGGCGTCCTGTTCCTGAAATCTTCAGACGGCAAGCTCATGTACGGGTATTCGGAAAAGCGGATAGCCTACTTCAACCCCGGCAAAGTGTCCCTTGTGCTGAACAATGCCGGAACAGACAAGACGTTGTTTACCAAGACATTGAAAGCCAGACAAGTGCTGACTGTCAATGTTTCCGCTCCGTCGCCTGCACAGTCGTCTTCCGAAGGCAGGATACATATAGACGTGGATACATCCAGGACTTGGCTGTATGATAATTATGTAATCGGCGGGGGATCGTCGTCGGGCGGAACTTCATCGGGAAACGCTTCCGGCAACACCTATAAGACCGCATATAACGTGACGCAGGCGAAATCGGAGGTCGGAGCGGATGGCGTCTGGGTTTATGGCTACATCGTCGGTGGGGACATGACATCCGCTTCCATATCATTCGATGAGCCGTTTTCTTCCGATACGAATATCGCGATTGCCGGCAGGACATCTGTATCCGACAAAGAGTCGTGCCTTTCCGTCAGTCTTCCGAAAGGGGATATCCGCGACGCCCTGAATCTTGCCGACAATCCCGAAAACCTGAAACGCAAGGTATATCTGAAAGGCAACATAGTGGAATCCTACTTCGGCATACCCGGCCTCCGCAACGTCACCGACTATGTCCTTGAGTGAAGCGGAACTGATGGCGGTTTGTAGTTCGTGAGAAAAAATCTTGCGAAACGGATTTTAATGACTATATTTGCAGAGATGACCGGATGAGTTACGGTCGAGTTGCGGAAATAGCTCAGTTGGTAGAGTGTTGGCTTCCCAAGCCGAAGGTCGCGGGTTCGAACCCCGTTTTCCGCTCCAGAGGAGATGACCAATAATTACGGATTGGCCATCTCTAATTTTTTTTTGTGGGAAATCTTTTTTGTACTACCTTTGTTTCGAAATGTAAACCGATTAACTACGGAATACGAACATAACGAATATGAAATACTTTCGAAACGAAACGCTAAAACGAATTCTTGTCGTTTTCTTAACCACCTTGTCCATGGTGGTATTCTCGGGCTGTGACGGCACCAAAGAGACTCCTGATAATCCTGACGGCACTCCGATCAATGTCTCCGGTATAATACTGGAAAACTCAGTAACTGCGAAAAAAGGCGGAGACGTGACATTGAAGGTCGTAGGAAGTCATGGACCTGAGGAGGGCGACGTGATCGTGCTGATGAATACCGCGGAAAGCTTCGACAATCAGATAAAGTCCATTGATAAAGGCAGTTTCACATTTACATTGGACCCGAAAGTCACCACCGGACGCTACGAAATGCTGGTCCGCAGGAATTCCCGGACTAAAATCGTCGGCTACATAAACATTGACATAATCTTCGATGTGGTCGACATTGAGCCGACAGGCGGCAATAACGTGTACGGCGTGGTCCATTGCGACGGTGAAGGGCTGGCGGACGTGGTCGTTTCGGATGGCGTCGAAGTGGTGAAAACGGACAAGGACGGCGTCTACCAGTTTAAATCCGCGAAGAAATGGGGCTATGTATTCGTTTCTATTCCAAAGGGTTATGAGGTGGGCTCCGAAGGCGTGCTTCCTCAGTTCCATGCGACATTGACCGAGAAAGCCGACAAGGCGGAACGTCACGATTTCAACCTCGTAAAGGTTAATCAGGAAAAATATCGTGTGTATTTCCTCGGCGACATGCATCTGGCTGACAGGACGAACGATTTGAATCAGTTTGACAACTGCATGAAAGAAGTCAAGGCGGATATAATGGATGATGATGTCAAGTCCTATGTCATCACGCTCGGTGACATGACCTGGGACCTTTATTGGTATTCCAGGAAGTACTACTTTCCTCAATACCTGAACAGCGTCAATTATTATTTCAAGAATGCTACGAAGCAAGTCCAGTTCTTCCACACTATCGGAAACCATGACCATGACATGTGCAAGGACGGCGACTTCAATACTGTCATCGAATACGTGAAAGACATTGCCCCGACTTATTACTCATTCAATATCGGCGACGTGCATTACATCGTGCTCGATGATATCCTCTGTACCAATGTCGGGGGAGCGGCTTCCGCCAAACCGGAGCGCACATACAAGTCCGAAGTTACGGATGAGCAGTTGAAATGGCTCGCGAAAGATCTTTCCTACGTTTCCAAGACGACACCGGTCATCGTTACTTCTCATGCGCCGGTTTATGCGAAAGGCTCTGAGAATCTGTTGAATATATACAATTATAACCTGACGAACTCAAGTACATTGATCTCCAAATTCAAGGGCTACAAGGTGGATTTCGTAACCGGACACACCCATGTGCTTTATAACGTGGACAAAAAATCCTCTGAAGGCATCGGCATCTATGAGCACAATGCCGGTGCAGTCTGCGCTTCATGGTGGTGGTCGGGATATCTCACTCCTGGCATACATATCTGCACCGACGGCGCACCTGGCGGATATTCCGTCTGGGACATTACAGGCACGGACAAGAAATGGCGATACAAGGGCACGGGACGCGATGAGAATGAGCAGTTCCGTACTTATGACCTGAACAATGTTTGGTTCACGGTCGAGAAAGATGCCCCTAAAGTGCCGGCAGCATTAAAATCGGACTTCGAGAAATATACTGATGCCTATCCTAAGAACTCCAAAAATGAGGTGCTTATAAACATCTGGAACTGGAATCCGAAATGGCAGATAGAAATCAAGGAGAACGGCAAGACGCTCACAAGTACGCGCGTGAAGGGCTATGACCCTCTTCATATCGCGGCATTGACAGCCAAGCGTTTCAATAATTCCTCGATTACTGAAACGCCGGCCTTTACCACGACTATGAACTACCACATGTTCAAGGTGAAAGCATCATCAGCGACATCCACCATCGACATCAAGGTCACCGACGAATTCGGAAATGTCTACACCGAGACTATGAAACGTCCGAAAGAATTCTCGACCGATGCTTATAAATAAACCTCAAACACGCATAGTATGTCAGATGCTTGAAACAGCATTTTGAAGCAGTATACATAATAATACAAACCAATAAAACGCATCAATATGTTCAACTCTTATGGAAAGTCGTTGCTGACTGCAGTCGCTTCTGTCCTGATGCTCGTAGGAGGAAGTTTCTCCCTACATGCGCAGAGCCAGATCCGCGGTACGGTCTACGACACAGATAAGACCCAGCCTATGGCTGGAGCTACAGTCGTTGTCGAAGGCAAGAGTGTAGCTACAATCACTGACGGCAGCGGAAAATTTTCCGTCAATGCCAAGGAAGGTGACGTGTTGAGTGTCCAGTTCATGGGCTACAAGACACAGAACGTCACGGTTTCCAAATCTTCGGTTTATGACATCATTCTCAAACCGGATTCTGAACAGCTCAGCGAGGTAATCGTGACCGCACTGGGTATGAAACGAGAAAAACGCTCTCTCGGTTATGCCGCCACGGAAGTGACCGGAGAAGACCTTAACAATGTGCAGAACTCCAACTGGCTCAGCGGTATGGAAGGAAAAGTAGCCGGCGTGCAATTCAACAAGGCATCCGGCCCTATCGGTTCTACCAAGGTGGTAGTCCGTGGTGAATCCTCCCTGGACGGCAACAGTTCGGCACTTTACGTCGTGGACGGAATTCCTATCACATCCGGTACGATTTCCAATGCATCCGGTTCCGGATATACCAACCAGGACAACCCGATCGACTTCGGTGACGGTGCATCTGACCTCAATCCTGATGATATTGAATCAGTTACGGTCCTCAAAGGTGCTGCTGCCACAGCCCTCTACGGTTCACGTGCAGGTAACGGCGCAGTCATCATTACTACCAAATCAGGTTCTACAGCCAAAGGTATCGGAGTGACCTATTCATCCCAATTCACTGCTGACGTAGCAGGATATTGGCCTGATTTCCAGACGGAATACGGTTCAGGTTCCGACCTCGGCTTGAATGAATATAACTTCTTCAACGCTGAACACAACGTAGAAGGCCTGCCTCGTAACTATAGCCGTTATGCATTCGGTGAAAAGTACGATGCCCGCAAGATGCGCTTCCAGCAGGACGGTATGGACTATGTTACCGGTTTGGCCCAAAGGACTCCTTGGACCTATAAGGATGACTGGTACTCAGGACTTTTCCGTACTGGTTGGACATGGGACAATTCCGTTTCCATCGAAGGCGGCAACGGTAAAGGAACCTCTGTGCGTCTCTCATTCAAGAACACCAAGAACGAATATATCCTGCCTAACACGGGCTACAAGAGAAAATCTGTTTCACTCGCTGTCAAGAGCCAGATCAACAAGTATATCAAGCTCACTGCCAATGTGAACTACTTCATGACTGACTCAGACAATATGCCGTCGACCGGCTATTCGAACAACTCCGTAGTATATCAGCTTGTCTGGAACTCGACAAACATCTCTATGAAGAACTACAAGGACGAGTATTTCCAGGGACGTTGGAACAAAGAGACTTTCACGAGCGATACCGACATGCTTGTCGGCAAGAACAATTACTATAACCCTTACCGTATTCTGTATGCGATGCCTAATACCCAGGACAAGGACAGAATCTTCGGCAATATCGGACTCAATATCAATCTCTGGAAAAACAAACTCACTCTCGACCTGAAATCGGGTGCCGATGTGACCAATGAGTTCCGTACACAGCGTAAGCCGTTCTATACATACAATTATACTCAGGGATGGTATCGTGAGCAGTCAAACTTCCTTGTGGAGTTCAATACCGACTTCATGCTGAAATACACCGATTCTTTCGTTCATGACAGGCTCACCCTTACTGCCGGATTCGGTGGCAACAACATGACCTACAACAGAAGAAGCTGGAAATACACTCTCGATAAACTTGACATTGAAGGCGTATATAACGTAACCAACTATCCTGCAGGAACTCAACCTGATTATAGTGCTTACAGATCGAAAAAAGTGGTGAACAGCCTTTATGGACTTGTCTCTCTCGGTTGGGATGATTGGGCATACCTCGACCTTACTGCCAGAAATGACTGGTCTTCAACACTTTCACCTGGCAACTGGTCATACTTCTATCCTTCAGTCAGCGCCTCTGTCCTCATTGACAAGGTCGCTAAATTCCAGGACTGGCTTCCGGCCGTTTCTTTCTTGAAGGCACGTGTTTCCTGGGCGAATGTAGGTAAGGATACCACTCCTTATTCCATCTCATACGGATATACTGCCACTGCTTTCCCTGGAGGATACCGTCCTGCGGCAACCTATCCGAACTACTATTTGAAGCCGGAAAATGTGGAAACATGGGAAGCCGGTCTCGAAGCCAAGTTCCTCAAGAACAGAATCGGCGTGGATATCGCTCTCTATCAGTCAGATGTGACTGACCAGATCTATGATGTCCCTTACGATTACATCACCGGTGCGAAATATTATACCACCAATGTCGGCCTTATCCGCAACAAGGGTATTGAAATCGCATTGAACTTCACTCCGATCAAGACCAAGGATTGGAAATGGACCATCGGTATCAATGCTTCCCGCAACATCGGCGTTCTCAAGAGAATGTATGACGGCTGGAACAATGACAATCCGTTCCAGGAGGACTACGGTACCACCATCGGAAGCCGTCTCTTCGTTTACGACTATGTAGGGAAGAAGATGGGTGAATTGTGGGGACTTGGTCTTAAACAAGCTCCGGAAGGCTCTTTTTATCTCGATGAAAACGGAAACCAGGTGGACTGCTCGGGCATGGATATCATCAATGCCAAGACCGGACTACCGGCATTGGATGACAGCTCCAATCTCAAATATTACGGAAATGTAAATCCTGACTGGCTGGGAGGTCTTACGACATCCTTGAAGTGGAGAGACATTACATTGAATGCTACTTTCACCGGACAGATCGGTGGAAAGACCGCTTCTGTCACCGCCGGCATCCTCGGTTATCAGGGTAAGCTCAAGAATACACTTGAAGGCCGTAATGACGGATTTGTCGCTCCGGGCGTGAATGCCATAAAGGCTGCTGACGGCAGTATTACTTATCAGAAGAACAATACGATTACTACCGATATAGTATCGTACTATTCCACATATAAGGCAAACCGCTACAACTTCGAAGAATACATCTACGACAACTCATTCTTCAAGCTTAAAGAACTCACGGTTTCATACAACTTCCCTAAGAAGCTCATGGAAAAGACCAAGGTTATCCAGGGAATTACCGTGTCAGCCTATGCTACGAATCTTTTCTGCATAACCAACTATCCGTTCTATGATCCGGAAGTTACCGGTTATGTAGGATCCAATACCAAACGTGGTATCGAGTCCGGTTCACTGCCTATGACCAGATCATTCGGTGCCAACATCAAGATCAGATTCTAAGAGATATGAATACAATAAAGAAAATAATGTTCGGTGCGGCTGCTGCCCTCGGCATGACTGCCTGCACTGGCGACTTCGAAGATATAAATACGAATCCGAACAAGATGGATTTCGGCAAGATCTATGCGAGCAGCTGTTTCGAGCCGATACTCTACGGCATCGGATACCAGTCCCAGAAGCTTTGCCAATATTATAACAATGAGCTGATTCAGATGACTGCATATACGGCAGGCCAGACTCAGCATATCAAGGAATATATAGTAACCAACGGTAATTGGCAGACGATTTGGGACAATTACGCGCGTTACGGTGGTGATTGCCAGCACATGATTACATTGGCGAAGCAGTGGAATGACCCTTATTATGAGGCACTTGGCTTGATTCTGAAGGTGTACAACCTCTCGAATCTCGCTGACCTTTTCGGTGATATCCCATATACTGAGGCTTATCAGTTCACTGCGAACAGGACACCTAAGTTCGAAAGCCAGGCCGACCTTCAGGACTGTTTCCTGAATGACCTGGACAGTGCATGTCTGTACCTCTCCAAGAAACCGGTTCCTTCCAAATCCGGTCTTGACAAGATGTATGGCGACAATGTCATGAAATGGATCAAATTTGCCAACAGCCTCCGTCTCAGGATTCTCTGCCGCTATTCCGGAATGAACGACGGCAACTGGGCCAAGATCCAGGAAGTCATCGACAATCCGTCCAAATATCCGGTAATGACCTCGAATTCGGACAATGCCATGGTACCGTTCCAGGTTCAGGACCCGTATATGTCTTTCTGGGGCCAGGAGAAGCAGACTGCAACGATTTTCCAGGGCTATCGCTTTACGGATAGAGTCATAAAGATGACAGTCGAATACAACAGCAAGGGCAAGTCCATATTCGTAGACCCGCGTATGGCAATGTTCGGAAAGATGGGAAAGAGTGACTGGGTAGGCGTTGTTTCCGGCTGTCTGCCTTCTGATACGGATGCGGAAGAAAATAAGAAACCGTCATATCCGGACAATTCCTTCATCAACAGAGCTGATTTCCCGGGCTTCATCATGGACTATTCTGAGATTCTTTTCATTGAAGCTGAAGGAGTTGAAAGAGGAAAACTTACTATATCCGGTCAGACTGCCAAGACATTGTATGAGGCTGCGCTTGATGCCAATATAGAGAAATGGGATGCCATCGGTCAGGCTTCTCCTGCGGCTAAGACCATCAGGAAGAGCGATGTGAAGACACTTAAACAGTCGAAGTTGGCATCTTATGACAAGGCTGCCGCAAAGGATGGAACCAGCATCTATGCAGACCCGCTGGAACTGATTCTGTCACAAAAGTACCTGTCCCTCTTCTATTGCGGTTTCGAGCAGTATCATGAGTGGAGAAGAACCGAATATCCGTTGCTTACGATCGGCGTCGGCACAGGTGCAAATGACAATGAACTCCCTACAAGGTTGGGCTATCCTAACTATACCGTGACATCCAACAAGCAGCATGTTGAAGAAGCTCTCAGCCGTATGGGCGGAGACAACAATATGCATACTGCATTGGATTGGTCATATCTGAAACTTAATGGTTCTCACAGGAATAAATAATGAATTTTAGTATGAACAAGATATTTTACGTGTTGTCATCGGTGGCTCTCTCTGCGTTGGCGGTATCTTGCCAAAAGGAGACAGAGTTCAAGATTGAAGGCACTCCTAATTTTACCATTTCGGTAGGGAGCGATGTGATAGTCGACACGGATTCGGAGAATTTCAATTATACGCTGAATCTAGCGCATCAGGAATATTCAGCCAAAAAATCCGTAAAAACCGGAAATGATGACATCTTGGCCTCCTCTGTTTTCGAGGTCCGGTCCAACCTCCGCTGGAAAATTGCCCCTGCGGATGAAAATGTAGTTTATGATTGGGTGTCACCTTTCCCGGCAGTCGGAGAAAAGGACGGAAAGTTCATTTTCAAGGCTTCCCGAAATCTTTCCAACAAGGAAGACCGTGACGCATATTTCTACATCTGGTTCGATAAAGGAAACGGTTTCGAAGAACTTCCGGGAATTCTTACTGTCCATCAGAGCAAAAGCCCTGATTTTGTGGAACTTAGTGAGGCTAAGTACGATGTGAACGCTACCGCCAAGAAACTCAAGCTCACGGTGTTGGCCAATGTCGATTGGGATTATTCTCTCGAACCTATGGAGGAATATGCGACGACCGACGTTGATTGGATCAAGGATGCCAATGAGCATGTAGCATCCAAGCACGTTGATACTCTGAACTTTACAGTATCTGCAAATGCAGGTGGCCTCCGTGGAGCCAATCTCAAGGTTTCATATAAGTTGAATGAAACCGAAGGCGTAAAGGAGTACACTGACATTATTCCTATAATCCAGTATCCTGCGACCGAGGCTTCGGTAGAAGGCTTCCCTGTTCAATGGGATGCCGCTTCCAATGACTATCCGTCTTGGGCTTCCGAGCACAAGATCGCCCCTGTTACCGGTGACGGCCAGATCTATTATCATGTCATTGACAGAAGCGAAATCGGCGGAAAAACAAGTTTGGATGTGAGCGGAAAGAATCCGCGCGTCAGTGGGGCATGGCCTGGTGATTACCTGGAATTCAAGGCAAATTCGCCTATATCTGCCGGCTCTATTGTCAAGCTTAAATTTGAGGCCAGGACATCCGGCTCCGGTCTGAAACTCTGGAGGCTTCAGTACAAGGACGGAGAAGAATGGAAAGATGCGTCCAAACTCATCACAAGATCGATTACAGGCGATACCAACAACAAGGAGAAACCTGTATCAATAACTAAGGAGGTATCTTATACCCATCAGTTCAAGGGCGGTTCTTCCGATGCTGACAATGATGTCATTACAGCAGTAGTCAACTATGCCAATACAACTGATGCCGTAGTGTTCAGATTGATTTGTGCTGCGAACTGGACTGGCAGTCAGTGGCAGGAAGTGCCTAATACATCTTCTTTCCGTTTGGCTTATACCGCCGATTCGGATAATCAGCCTGAAATTTCTGTGATTGCCGCAGGTACGGAGGACGTTTCCAAACCGGATATTCTTGTCTCAGGCCTGGAGAACAACATAATTACCTTCGAGGGCGTTCCTGAAGGAACCAAGAAGTTCACGGTAACATCCACCAGTGCATTTACATTGACACCGAATGTGGATTGGATTACCCTCAGTGAAACTGCAGGAGAAGCAGATGATGAGAAGACCATCGTCGTTACATGTAAGGAAAGCACATCCTCTTCATTAAGAAAAGGCCAGATCGACATCAAGTCAGGTGTGTCACACTACTATATCACAGTAGTTCAATCCGCTGCCGGCGGCGATCTCGACCCTCTCATCAGCATCACTGACGGCAACAAGAAGACTGTCAGCGGCAAGGGAGAAGAGTTCACCGTCAAGGTTCAGGCCAATGTTGATTTCCAGACGGAGATCAGCGACTCCTGGATTACTGCCGTGCCGGTAGTCTCCACGAAGGCGATGGTCGAGTCCAAGATATTGAAATTCAAGGCAGAAGCCAATGTTACAGGAGCAGCAAGAACTGCGACAATCCGTTTCTACAAGGGTGACATTGAATCAGTCTTGACCGTGGACCAGAACAAGTTCGAACCGGAAGTCAAAATCACCTCATATTCCGGAGTCACTACGATTTCAGGTTTCGGTGAGACCAAGAAGTTTACTGTCCAGTCCAATGTTCCATTCACGGTTACGGCTCCGTCATGGATCAAACTGCTTGATATCGTCCCTGAGGCCTGAATATTTCCGGTTTCGGTTCAGTTCGAAGCGAATACCGCTGCTGAAACAAGAAATGGCGAAATAGTATTTGCCAATGCGGATTACGGTTATGAATACAAGCTCAATGTTTCACAGGCCGCTTCGGGTGTCTACTATTTTGATGATTTCATGTGGATTAAGCCTTGGGCTGATGCTTATGGCTCAGGGGATTCCGTAGGTGAAAACAATGCAAGTGGCACAGCCCCTAATATCTATACGCAGACTACACAGAAAGGTTTGCTGGACAAGTTTGCTGAAATTGGATACGAGATGCTGAATCCTGCTGCAAAGAGCGCATATTCGCAGAAATATTATATGAAATTCGGTGCGACCAGTAAGCATCATGGTCTCAAATTGCCTGCAATCGCTGCTGCCGATGGTTCTGATGTGACACTCTCATTCGATTGGAGTCCTCACATGACAGGAAAAGGCAACATTGACAAGGTCAAGCTTGTAGTGGAGATTGAAGGCGACGGTCAGATCGTTACTGCTGCCGGTACGGCGAAAATCAGCGATGTTCTTGTAAATGACTGGGAAAAAGGCCAGTTGAAATGGAAAAATGTCATGATTCAGATAAAAGGACTGAAGTCTACCGACAGGATATCTATCCGCCCGACAGACCTTACTGATGGCGACAAGGTGACACAGAAACGCTGGTTCATCGATAACATCCAGATTTCCAAATAGTCACTGACTATCTACATAGATTCTTCCGGGACGGCCCACAAGCCATCCCGGATTTTTCATATCTGCAATATGCCGAAAGATGATTATATTTGCAAACTATGAACTCTATGAACCCAGGAAGAAAAATCGACGTGATGGGCATCATCAACATCACGGACAACTCATATTACGCGGAAAGCCGCTGCCTTGACGGCTCGGGAAACGATGACCTCGGCCGCATTGTCAGCCGTGCAGCCCAAATGATCGGAGACGGCGCCACCATACTCGACATCGGCGCATGCTCCACCAGACCCGGATCCGACCCCGTCGGCGAAGACGAAGAATGCCGCCGGCTCGAACCCGCATTGAAAGCCATCCGGCAGGAATTCCCCGACATCGCCATCTCCGTCGACACATATTGGCCATCCGTCGTCCGCCGCACCTTCGACACCATCGGCCCGTTCATTGTCAATGATGTTACGGCCGGCGAAGGAATGTATGACAAGTCGGATGAAATGCTCCGTACCGTCGCCGAGCTCGGCCTTCCTTTCGTGGCAATGCACATGCGGGGCAATCCCAAGACCATGCAGTCCCTTACGGAATACGACAATGTCACCGCCGAGGTGCTGGACTATTTCCGTCAATTCGCGTCGAAGGCAGAAGCCGCGGGCGTGAAAGACTGGATTCTTGACCCCGGATTCGGTTTCGCCAAGACTATCGAACAGAACTATCAGATGCTCAGGGAACTGGACCATTTCGCAGGACTCGGGAAACGTATCTTGGTGGGTATGTCGCGCAAGAGCATGATATTCAGGAAGTTCGGCATTACTCCGGAAGAATCGCTCTCTGCCACGCAGGTCTTGCATTACAAGGCATTGTGCCTGGGCGCAGACATCCTTCGCGTCCACGACGTGGCTGAAGCTGTGCGCACCGTGGCCCTTTACCGTGAGCTGGAGCATTGAAATTCCTGCCGCAAAAGGCTGGATTGTCGCGACTTCTTATTAAATTTGCACACCTTAATTTTTAGATAGATGGACACACATTCATTATTGGCAGTGTCGCCGATTGACGGACGCTATGCCTCCAAGACAGAACCGCTGAAAAGCTATTTCAGTGAATTCGCATTGATCAGATACCGCATCCGCGTCGAGATTGAATATTTCATTGCACTTTGTGAAATTCCTCTGCCGCAGCTCGCAGACGTCGACAAGTCGAAATATCAGGCAATGCGTGACATCTACCTGAATCTCACTCCGGAGCAGGCGATGGAGGTGAAGGAAATCGAGAAGACCACGAATCACGACGTGAAGGCGGTCGAGTACTTCATCAAGCGTCATTTCCATGAACTGGACCTCGACAAATGGTCGGAGTTCGTGCATTTCGGCCTCACTTCGCAGGACATCAACAACACTTCGCAGCCGATGATGCTGAAAGAAGCCATGGAAAATGTCTATATGCCGGCATTGAAAGAGGTCCTGGACATCATTTCAGGCATGGCTGAGCAGTGGAAAGATGTTCCGATGCTCGCGAAGACCCATGGTCAGCCGGCATCCCCGACCCGTCTCGGAAAAGAGTTCAAGGTCTATCAGGTCCGTCTGGAAGAACAGCTCAGACAGTTCGCGCTCCTGACCTATCCGGCCAAATTCGGCGGCGCCACCGGCAATATGAATGCGCACAAAGTCGCATACCCGCACATTGACTGGATAGCCTTCGGCAATGATTTCGTATCGTCGCTGGGCTTGAAGCGTTCCTTCCCGACCACCCAGATCGAGCATTACGACAACCTCGCAGCCATCTTCGACTGCCTCCGTCGCATAAATACCATATTGACAGACCTTTGCCGCGACATCTGGACATATATCTCGATGGAGTATTTCAAGCAGAAAGTGAACAAGAACGAGGTCGGTTCTTCCGCGATGCCACACAAGGTGAACCCTATCGACTTCGAAAATGCCGAGGGTAACTTCGGAATGGCTGACGCCGTTTTCACGTTCTTGTCAATGAAATTGCCGATTTCCCGTCTCCAGCGCGACCTTACGGATTCCACTGTTCTCCGCAATGTCGGTGTCCCTGTGGCTCACGGCCTGATTGCCTTCGCTTCTCTCAAGAAAGGACTCGGCAAATTGATTCTCAATGAAGATGCTCTCCAGGCTGACCTTCACCGCAACTGGGCGGTAGTAGCGGAAGCTATCCAGACGATTCTCCGTCGCGAAGGTTACCCGAATCCTTATGAAACCCTCAAGGCATTGACCCGCACCGGAAGCGTAATCGATGAGAATACCATCAAAACTTTCATTGACGGCCTTCAGGTAAGTGATTCAGTGAAAGAGGAACTATACCAGATTACACCTTGGTCGTACACCGGTTTCTAGTGAACGATTGGTAATCAGAGATATACAAATACAAAAAAATGACGCAAAAAATAAAAATTTTGCGTCATTTTTTATTTTCATGAGTACATTGTAAAAAATAATTCTTAATTTTGGAACGTTTTAGTCCTCGGAACTGTGGATTGGGTAAAGTTATACTCAATGAGAAATTTTATTATAACCATTATACTGACACTTTTCAGCGTTTCTGCATCCGCTCAACAGATGGCAGATTCCCTACGAGTGTACTTCCGCCAGGGCTATTCCACCTTCGACCCGAAATACCGCGACAACCAGTCTCAAGTCGACGCATTCATCTCCCGGGTCAAGACATTCCAGAGCGAATCCGACGCATTCGTGATTCTTAACGTCACATATAAGGCCGGAGCATCTCCGGAAGGAACATTGGAAATCAACAGGAAAATATCCGGCAAACGAAGCGATAACCTCACCGCATATCTTCGCAGGCACCTCACCTTCGCCGACGATGTCCTCCATATAGAAGACGTGGTCGAAGACTGGGCCGGCCTCGGTGAACTCGTGGCGCACTCCGGCATGAAATTCCGTGATGAAGTCCTGTCGCTGCTATCCTCAGAGCATGATACTCAGACACTTAAACGCGAACTGCAGCAGCTTCATGGTGGCGCGGCATGGCGCTACATGTACACCAACATGTTCCCGGAACTGCGCGCGTTCAACGTATATATAGAGGTAGGCGTGCGGAACCCCGACCTCGCCGTCCCGACGATCGCCGATACTGACATTGCCGTCGCAGACGACTTCCGGCCTCTCGCAGACTCATTGTCCTTCGGAACAATGCCGATGCCCGAAACAGCCCCTGACTGGACCCGCAAGCTTCGCATCAAGACCAATGCCATAGGCTGGTCAATGTTCATGTCCAATGTCGCTGTCGAGGTGGACATCACGCGCCACGTCTCGTTCACTCTCCCGATATATTACTCCGCCCTGGACTATTTCAGCAGGGAATTGAAATTCAGGACTTTCGCAGTGCAGCCTGAGTTCCGCTGGTGGTTCACCAAGCCGCAGGGACTCTTCGTGGGCGCACATTTCGGAACGGCATATTTCAACTACGCCACGAAAGGTGACTGGCGAATCCAGACCGGCTACGGCGACCGCCCTCTATGGGGAGGAGGCATTGCCGCAGGCTACAGGATGCCGCTGTCGAAGCGCAACCCTCGCTGGGAGATGGAATTCACCCTCGGCGGAGGCGTCTACGATGTCTGGTACGACCGCTTCTACAATGAAAAGAACGGCCCGAAAGAGGGCTCATATCATACCACGTTCGTGGGCATTGACAATGTTTCAGTGACGTTCTCATATAGTTTTGACCTTAAAAAAGTGGGGGGGGGTAGATGAGAAACGCATTGAAAATAATGACGGCCTCGCTGGCTGCGATGGCATTGTCCGCCTCCTGCGCGGTCCACGAATGGCCTGAAACCCTTCCTGCCGACGCCACGCTGAAGCTGGACTTCGACACGGCATTGCCGCAGTTCATTGTCCTGGACCTGAACGACACCCGCGGTTCGAAGGACGGGCGTGATTATCAGATCCGTTACGTCGTCGAGGCGTACCGCAAGCTTGGCGACAATTCGTTCGCGGAGACTCCTTACGGACGCTACATCTTCACGAAGGACGACATCTCCGACCTTAACAACGAAGTGACCCTCCGCATTGACGAAGGTACATACGACTTTTACGTGTGGACGGATTTCGTGGACAAGGATTCTGATGCGGATTTTTTCTACAATACGCAGAATTTCAGACAGATACGCCTCCAGGGCGAGCATGAGGGAAACAATGATTTCCGTGATGCTTTCGTGGGTCACAAGGAATTGACCGTGGAACGTTTCGGTGCCTCTGTCCCGCCTGTGAGCGGTATCGTGGACATGGCGCGTCCTCTGGCGAAGTTCGAATTCATCACGACCGACCTCCAGGAGTTCATCACCAAGGTCATCACGGACATGAGGAAGAAGGAAAACGGTTCCGAAGCTTCATCTGCATCAGCTGGGGAGTCTGCTTCTGACAGCGAAGACCCTGACCCCGCGGTCGGCGGAACCAAGGGCGACGGTGACAGCAAATCGCCGATAGTCGATCTGAAGAAGTACAACGTAGTCTTCTACTACACCGGCTACATGCCGTCGACGTTCAACATGCGCGACAACAAGCCGTGCGACTCCAGCACCGGCGTCTCATTCTCCTCCGACATAACGTTGCTGGATGAGCACAATGCCCGTCTGGGCTTCGACTATGTGATGGTGAACGGCCGCGAGTCCAGCGTCATGGTAGCCGTAGGTCTCTTCGACGAGGAAGGTGTCCGCCTCTCCATGACCAATCCGATAGAGGTCCCTCTCAAACGCAGCATGCTCACCACCGTAAAAGGCAGTTTCCTGATGCAGGATACCGGAGGCGGCGTGGCGATTGACCCTGGTTTCGATGGGGAATATAATATCATAATACGTTGACAAATAATATTTTAAAACACATAAAACTATGAACAAAAAATTATTGAAATCTTTCGCAGCAGCCGCAATGTCGGTCCTTGCGTTAGCCTGCGCAAAAGAGCAGGTCGCACCAGCGGATGGTGAAATTTGTGAAGCGTCATTTGATGTCGCTGTGCCAGGAGGGATCAGCATAAAGACTATAGCCGATGGTACTACTGCAAAAGAGCTTTGGTATCAAGTATTTGACAAGGATGGAAATGTTATTGCGGGCTTAGGCAAGACAAAACATGAGTCGCTGCTTTCAGATAGACAAACATCCGTATCTATGCAACTTGTGAAGGATCAGACTTACAATATCGTCTTTTGGGCACAGTCTGAGGGGCAGACATGCTATAAATTTGATGATTTGAGCCAAATTACGGTTGATTATGCCGCTGCGAAAGCAAACGAGGAGTCCCGTGATGCTTTCCTTGCAGTGAAGAACATTACTGTGAATGGACCGATAAATGAGAAAGTAGAGATGAAACGTCCATTTGCTCAGCTCAATATCGGAACCGCAGATGCCGCAATCGCGGCGAAAGCGGGAGTTGTAATCAAGACTTCAAAGGTTGAGATGAAGGGACTTCCGAATGTCCTCAATACAATTAATGGTACGACGGATGGTGCAGTAGATGTGACATTTGCAGATAATGCCGTTCCATCTACAGAGGTTCTTTCTGTCAATGGTAAGGAATACACTTATCTGGCAATGAATTACATACTTGCTCCGGCAGAAGGCAAGGAAATATCTGATGTGAAGGCTACTTTCACGGCAGAAGGTAAAGATCCAGTGTCACTGTCGGCATTCAGCGTGCCATTCCAGCGAAATTATCGAACCAATATTATCGGTAACATTCTGACTAACTCTGCAGACTTCAATGTCATTGTAGTTCCTGATTTTGAGGATGGAGATAAGGTCTATGACTTGGATAATATCAATTCTGCTGGTGCTCTTGCGGCCCTTTTTGCAAATGGAGGTAGCGGCAAGTTGACGGAAGATGTTGATGTTGAGACATTTATTAATGTACCTTCAGGAAAAACTGTTACATTGGACATGAATGGTCACAAGATAGAGAATACCGTAGATTTATGGGATATAAATAATGCAGTTGTTACCATTGATGGAGGAAATCTTATAATTAAAGGCTCTGGCCTTATTAAGGCTAAAGAGAATGATTGTTATGTGTTTAATGTGAAGGGCGCTGGAAGTCTGATAATTGAGAGTGGAGAGTTTGTTGGTAATGTGTCTGTTATTCAAGTTCAAGAGGGCTCTGTAGAAGTGAGAGGCGGAAAATTTTCATTGACTCAAACTTGGCCAGAAGTTGGCAATGGTTATGATTATACAATCAATCTTATAGATAAAGCGGGGAAAGAAGGAAACGCTACTGCTAAAGTTTCAGGAGGCTCTTTCTATAAATTTGATCCATCTGATAATAATTCCGAAAATCCAAAGAAAAATTATGTTGCAGCTGGTTATAAATCAACTCTTGTTGGAGACTACTATGTCGTAACCAAAGAAGATGTTACTCCGGTTGCTGACCAGGAAGGAATTAACACTGCGATTTCAGGAGAAGGTACATCTAAAGATAAGCCTATAACAGTGGAATTGCAATCAAATACCACAGTCACTCTTGATAATGGCATTGCAAATGAGGGAGATAAGAGCCGTAATATTACTTTTGTCGGTGACGGTACCCAGACATTTGATGTTATTACTAAAGCGATAAATGCTGAAGGAGGAATGTTGAATTACCAGCGTGGCTCATCTTTCATATTCAAGAATTTGACTATTAAGGCTGGAGAGGGCGATTTTGATGGTATAGTATGTGATGAACTTACATTTGAAAATTGCACTCTTACGGGAAGCCGATCTCTCTATGGAAAAGCAACTTTTGTGAATTGCGTATTTGAAAATACGATGGCAAATCAGTATTCTATCAGGACTTGGGGAGGAACTGATGTGAAATTTGATAAGTGTACATTTAATACCAATGGTAAGGCCATACTTCTTTATGGTCAGGCAACAGAAGCAAAACCGACGAATCTTATAGTTACTAATTGCACATTGAATGATAGAAAGAATGGTGCAGCTGGTAAGGCAGCCATTGAGATTGGTAATGACTACAACGCGACTTATAATCTTACTATTTCGGATTGTGTGATTAATGGCTTTGCAGAAGGAAAGAATACCGGTTCCAAGACGTGGGCAAATAAGAATAATATGGATGCTGCGCATCTTTCAGTTACCATTGATAGGGTCAAGATTCAGTAGTCGTAAGAAAACTTCTGAATATCATTGGAATTAACAAAAATTAACCAATATGAAAACATTAAAATATTTAGCAGCGGCCGCGTTGACACTACTCGCAGTTAGCTGTAACAAAGAACAAGTGACGGAAGTCCCTGATGGACAAACGGTTGACGTTACATTCACGGCGGCATTGCCGGGTGAAATGGCTACCAAGGCCATTGGTGACGGTCAGACCGCCAAGACACTCTATGTGTCAGTTTATGAGAACGACGATGCGAAAACAAAGCTCGACCTCGACAAGACCGCCACATTCACAGATCTGAAAACCCAGGTGACATTCAGCCTCGTGAAAGGCAAGACGTACAATTTCGTGTTCTGGGCACAGGCCGCCGAAGGTGCGCCTTACGACGTCACCGACTTGAAGAATATCAAGATTTCTTACGAAGGAGCTGAAGCCAACGACGAGAAACGCGACGCATTCTATGCTACCCGCAAAGAGCTGAAAGTCAATGGTGCATTGACGGAAACCATTAAACTTTACCGTCCGTTCGCGCAGGTGAACTTCGGTACAGCCGACTATGATGCCGCTGTTGCCGCAGGCGTGGAACCGGTCAAGAGCGTCTTCACGGCAACCGACGTGGCTACCGTATTCGATACTTTCGAAGCAGAAGGAAAAGAAGCCAAAGATGTCGTCACGTTCACTGCATCTGCGCTTCCTGGCGAAACGCTCGTCACCAAGGCAGGTGACTATAAGTGGATGACAATGAACTACATCCTTCCGATGGGTAAGCAGGACGCGAAACACATTTCCAATGTTACCGCAGAGTTTATTCCTGAAACCGGTATAACCGTCAAAGCATCCTCGCCTCAGACTCCGGTTCAGAACAACTACCGCACCAACATCCTCGGCAACCTTCTCACCTCGCAGGTTATCTTCAATATCGAAATCGTCCCTATTTTCAATGAGCCTGACAATGACATTGATATAGTCAACATCAAGAACGTGGAGTCGCTCAAGGCCCTCTTCGCCACCGGCGGCTCAGCTACATTGTCAGAGGACCTTGTTGTGAATGAGCCTATCTCAGTTGCAACAGGCGCAGAAGTCACACTCGACCTTAATGGCAAGACAGTTACCAATACTGAAGATCTTTGGGATGAAGCAACTGAAAAATATTCTATTTTTGAAGTTGCTGGAGGAGCATTGACTCTTAAAGGTGATGGAACTGTAAAGGCAAAAGAAAATGATTGCTATGCCCTTCTTGTTTCAGATGGTGGTCATCTGATAATAGAGGATGGTACTTATGTCGGAAATATAGATGCTTTGCATGTGTATGAAGGTCTTGCCGAAATTAAAGGAGGCTCATACTCGATACAGCAGTTGTGCCCATTGACTGGACATGGCCCATATGATTTTGTGCTTAATTGCAAGAACGAAAACTATGCGGCAGGAAAAGCAAATATCATTGTGACTGGCGGTTCTTTCCAGGGTTTTGATCCTGCAAATGCAAAATCTGATGATGCTGCTTCTTATCTCGCTCCTGGCTACATTTCAGTGGAGACTAATGGCGTATGGACTGTTGTACGTGGTGATAAGCCAGTGGCTATGACTGCCGCAGAACTTCAGGCGTACATCACGGCATTTACGGTCGCAGATTCTGGCGACAATGTCATAAAAATAGGCAAGGATATTGTCCTTAAGGAAGGTGAAACCTGGGTTCCTGCAACCATAGACGGATATCATGGGGCTGGTGTAATAACTGTTCTCGGCAATGGCCATACCATTTCTGGCTTGAATGCACCTCTGTTTGCTGGCGGATTCGCAGGTAATTCAGGAATCATTGTCAAGGATCTTACATTGGATGGTGTTAAGATTAACGATGCTGCCAGCGGTCAGGGTATTGGCGCATTTGTCTGCAATGTAGATAGCATGCCTACGATTGAACTTGATAATTGTCATCTTACAAATTCGGAAATCATTTCCACTGGCGGTGCACGTGTAGGTGGTCTAATCGGTTGGACCTCAGGTTATAATAAACCTAATGATGGACCGGTTGACACATATATCAAGATTACCAAATGTTCAGTAGAGGGCTGTACAATTTCAGCTAAAGGTTCAGTAGGTGGTATTATCGGCCATGCCGGCTGTAACCCTGCAACCTACCACACCATCTCTGAATGTTCAGTAAAGAATTGCGTTCTCACATCCACTGACGATGGTGGCTGGCGAGTAGGTGTAGTAGTCGGTACTGCAAATGTTGGCGAGTTGTCTATCAATAACATCACCGAATCAGGAAACACCATAACCCAGACCGGCAAGACCGCTCCTGAACACAGCAATCTCTACGGCAGATTCGTTCCTGGAACTACCGGTGAACTCGTCATTGACGGCGTTGCCCAGTAGGCGCCCCAAATTGCCTTTCAGACAGTCCGCAGTTAATATAGTAACATTCAAAAAATAACGGACAATAATAACTCCCAAGCGAGGACCCTGCAATTCCGCAGCGCCCTCGCTTTCGTTTGTTTCATCTGTTATCTCCGCTTATGTCTGTTATTTCCTTTTCACGTCCACATTCTACTCGCCCCATTTCATTGACCCTTTTCTCTGTTATCTCTATTGACCCTTTTTCTCTGTTTGCTCGGAGTCCTCTTTTGTTCTGTTTTTTCTGATTTCCCTCATTTACTCTGTTGCCTTTGTTTTTTTTGAATTTCCCTGTTTTCCCTGCGTCCTCTGTCTCTCTGCTTTCTCTGTTTTCTCTCCGATTTTCCTATTTTCCCAGACTCTCCCGTGCGTACTAAAACGTTTTTCGCTCACAACAAGCCGCAAAACAACCATGACGTGCGCAGAAAACGTTTTAACGCTCACGCCAGAATGCTTCCATCACCACGTTTTTCTGTTGCCTCTGCATTCGTCCCTCATCTCTGCTTTCTCTCTTTACTCTGTTACGTCCACATTCTACTCGCCCCATTTCATTGTCCCTTTTCTCTGTTATCTCTATTGACCCCTTTTCTCTGTTTGCTCGGAGTCCTCTTTTGTTCTGTTTTTCTGATTTCCCTCATTTACTCTGTTACCTCTGTTCTTTTCGAATTTCCCTGTTTTCCCTGCGTCCCCTGTCTCTCTGCTTTCTCTCTTTCTCTCTTTACTCTGTTTTCTCTCCGATTTTACTATTTTCCCTGACTCTCCCGTGCGTAATAAAACGTTTTCCACTCACAACAGGCCGCAAAACAATCACGACGTGCGTAGAAAACGTTTTAACGCTCACGTCAGGCGACACTGAACATGACGTTCTGCCCCTCACACCAACCCCAGAATTCCATTCGCAAGACAAGCCCGGAAGTGGCGAAGGGTAGAGACGGCATTGGCTCCCGAAAAGAGGGGACCCACATCGTGGGGAGGACCGGCGGAATCCTTCGACACTTCCGGGCGTGATAAGATTTCTGCACATCATGCGTTGTTCCTTAGCGTGTCAAAAAACCAGTAAATTAATCAGTCTTTCGCAAAAAACACATAAGAAACATACATAGATGAGATTAATTTTCCGCTTCGTAATTCACTGAGAATTATAATTTTCGCATAAAGTTACAGGAATGTCACACGGAAGATAAAAATCATAAAAATCTGCACTTGACAAGTCCACTTTTCGGCGTTTTCGGAAAAATTTTGCATACTATTGCAGCCTTGATTGACACAGGCGTTCATGCTTTCGAGACGCATCATGATGTCAACCGTTTGTTTAATAAATTAAAAACTTTAACTTTATGGTTGAAACAATTGAGGCTAGGTACATCGACCCCATGGTCGACTGGAGTTTCAAAAGACTATTCGGAACAGAAGTAAACAAGGACATTCTCATCGAATTCCTGAAAGTCATTTTCCCGGAATTCGACATTGAAGACATCACATATCTTCCTACCGAACAGTTGGGAATTATGGAAAAAGACCGCAGGGCTGTATTCGACGTCATCTGCAGGACATCGGACGGAAAGGAATTTCTGGTCGAAGTCCAACGCGGCGCGCAAGAGCACTTCTTTGAGAGGGCATTGTTTTACACATCCTTCCCGATTTTGAAACAAGGCAAAAAGGCTATGGAGAAAGAAGAGGGTGATCCGAAGAAACCCTGGAATTTTCGGCTCGACGGCGTGTTCTTCCTAGGCATATTGGATTACAAGCACTTGGAAGATGACCGGATAGAGCACCGATACTGGCTACGTGAGGGAACGACCGGCGAAACCATGACTGACAAACTGAAGTTCGTGTTCATTGAGGTTGCGAAATTCGACAAGAGCGAGGATGAATTGACCACGGAGCCGGACAAATGGTTATACATGTTGAAAAACCTGTCAAGACTGCTGGATCGGCCGGCAGCTCTACGAGACAAGATTTTCAAACGGTTCTTTGATGCCGCCGAATTTGCCAGTCTCGATGATGAAGACAAGAAAAATACATCAATAATATGCAGACGGCAAGGGATACATATAATCAAATCGAGTACGCGAAGAAGAAAGGTCGCGAGGAAGGTCGTGTGGAAGGACGCGAGGAAGGCATGCTGGCAGGTATCGAGAAAGGACGTAGAGAAGTTGCAATGAACTTGTTACGGCTCAAATTGCCTGTTCCCGCAATCAGTGAAGCCACCGGACTCGCCGAGGAAGAAGTCTCTGGTTTGAAGGAGACCTGATGCCGATGATATCATTCCTCGTGGCTTGCATGGCGACTTATTTTGGCTACGGCACTTCCGGACGGTACAACCAACATTCCTAAAAACTCGAATAGGAGAATTCCGCCCTTTGTGAAAAATCTAGAAGAGGTGGTCGGGACGCAGTCACGCCCTGTTTTTGGAAGCATTGATTATCAATCAGTTATAAAACGCACCGTAGAAACGCAGTCAAAAAAAGTCCACGTTTCCACGCCCATGCTAAAACTCCATCTGATTATCAATGACTTACGAAACCCACCGTGGCCGCATCCCGCCAGCTCCACGTCAGCGCTCAACCAGCGCGCGCTAACCGACCCCTGCCACCTCACCGCCCATTAATAAACTCCGCAACAATCCGCACACTCTCATTGAACGCCGTCGGCTGCCCCGGAACCGTTATGAAAAGATGAGTGGCAGTAGGGAAGACATGGTAAGAAAGACTATGCCCGAGCCCATTGAGTCTCTCGGCGAACTCGGCAGTCTGGTCGAATAGAATGTCATGCCCGGCAGAAATGATAAGCACCGGAGGCAGCTTCGCCAATGTCTCATCGCTGGCCAATCCCACGGATACCAATGGATTACGTGCCGCGCCTCCGGAATACGCCTCATTGAATGCCTCCAGCAGCTCGGCATCATCACCATAACCCTTGCCATACTCCACCCAAGAAGGCGTGACCTCCGTATAAAGCTTCGTCACCGGATAAATCGGAATCACCTTACATACGCCCTCCACGGACATTGCCGTCGCCAAAGCCAGATTGCCCCCGGCACTGTCGCCCCCGACGGAAACCTGCAAAGAATCACAACCCCACTCATCAGCATGACACTTCACATATTCAAATGCCCTCCGGCAATCATCCAGCGGAGCCGGGAACGGGAACTTAGGCGCGAGCCGATAATTGAGCGCCGCGACACAACAATCCCCGGCTTCCGCCAATGCTGCACAAAAACGCGCGCAACTGTTGATGCTGCCGAAACACCATCCGCCGCCATGCAAATACAGCAACAGAGGTCTCTTCCGAGCCGCGCGACCGGCAGGCGAAAATAAACAAATGTAGGACGCAACATATTTTATATCAATGTTTTCCTGCAGTGCCGGTGCTTTATTCCTACTCTGCCGTATCTCTTCCAATGCCCCATAATCTCCCTTCATCGCATCACGCACGGCCAGCATCTGCACATGCTGTAACGCCTCTTTCATATTGGCCAGAAACGCCTGCTCCTCCACAAGCATCTTTCCCTGAATCTCCTCACCGGGATATATCTGTCCGGCGGCATTGCCTGCAGCAAACGAAAAAGAAAGCACCGCCACCATGCGAAGTAACCTGTTACCCATATAAATCTACATTTCAATATTCCTCCGACAAAGATACATGTTATCCCCGCTTATCTCAGCATCCCTACGCCCATTTCTCAGTTTCCTCGTGCGTACTAAAACGTTTTCCCCGCACAACGAGCCGAAAACCAACCACGACGTGCACAGAAAACGTTTTAACGCTCACGCCTGGCCCGAAATTCCATCTGCAAGCCAGACCCAGGCGTAGTATCTCGAAAAAATCTCGAAAAGGTGTATTCCGCCCCTTGTGAAAAATCTCGAAAAGGTGTATATTTGCTCCTGTCAAAACTTTAGGAAAGGTGTATATGCGAAGAAAGATTTACGATAAAATGCTACAGTGGAAACTGGAGAAAAACGGCACTACGGCGCTCCTGATTGAGGGCGCACGTCGTATTGGAAAGAGCTGGATCGCCGAAGAGTTTGCACGTAATGAATATGAATCCTATATTCTCATAGATTTCAGTGTGGCACCCAAACGAGTTAAGGATTGGTTCGATGAGTATCTGGAGGACATCGATTCGCTTCTCCAGAATATCCAGCTACACTACAAGAAGAATCTTTCACCGCGAAAATCCATCATTATCTTCGATGAAGTCCAGAAATGTCCACGTGCTCGTGAAGCTATCAAGACTTTGGTGCGGGATCACCGTTTCGACTATCTTGAGACCGGATCTCTCATTTCCATAAAGAAAAACGTGGAAAATATTGTCATTCCTTCCGAGGAGGACGGTGTCGAAATGTATCCGATGGACTTTGAAGAATTTCTCTGGGCCATGGGCAACGAGGTGCTAATGCCCTACATTCAAAACAGATTCGAGAAATGTAGCCCGATGGGAGATTTTCATCGCGAAGCTATGCACTATTTCCGTCAATATCTCATCGTTGGAGGGATGCCTCAGGCTGTAGCGGAATATGTGACAACTCGTGATTTTTATAAAGTGGATGCTGTTAAACGCCAGATTCTGCGCCTGTATAGGAACGATATCAAAAAATATGCAGCTGGGCTTACTGATCGTGTCTCCGCCATTTATGATGCGATACCTGGTCAGTTGCAGAAAAAGGAGAAGAAATTTGTCCTGGCAGCCTTGAATGATGAGGCGCGCATGAGAGATTATGACGGTGCCTTTTTCTGGTTGGAAGATGCCAAACTTGTCAATATCAGTTACAACACTACAGCTCCGAACATCGGCCTGCAACTAAATGAAGATCGTACCGTTCTCAAATGCTACTTTTGTGATACGGGCCTTCTTATCTCGTTGGCGTTCAATGCTCGCGGCATTGTTTCAAAAGAGCTGTACCAGAAACTTATGTTTGATAAGTTGGAGTTCAATGAAGGTATGTTGATAGAAAACATTGTAGCTCAGATGCTCAAAGCCTCAGGCAATAAATTGTTTTTTTATTTCAATGCTGATAAAGAAAATGCAGATAATCGTATGCAGATTGACTTCCTGGTTCAGAAGAAAGTAGTTACCTCACGACACAACATTTCTCCGATCGAGGTGAAAAGCAGCACCAACTACACCCTTACCTCCATTAATAAGTGTATCAAAAAGTTCGGTCAATATCTCTCCACCTCGTATGTCCTGCATTCCAAAGATGTGGAAATTAAAGATGGCTTGGTCTTTTTGCCGCTTTATATGACGCCACTTTTATAGACAAGTGTCCAACCGGCACTCGCCAACACCCCCCCCCATCCTGAATCTCCTCACCGGGATATATCTGTCCTCCGACAAAGATACATTTTATCCCCGCTTATCTCCGCATCCCTACGCCCATTTCTCAGTTTCCTCGTGCGTACTAAAACGTTTTCTGCGCACAACGAGCCGAAAACCAACCACGACGTGCGCAGAAAACGTTTTAACGCTCACGCCGGGCCACACTGAACATGACGTTCTAACCCTCATGCCGACCCCGGAATTCCCTCCGCAGCCACACTCTTCACGGAACCAGCCCGAACCCACGGAGCCACCCCACCCACCCCCGAGCACCCGCCAGCCACCAAGAATCCCCCGCGCGCGATTGCCGGAACCGGAAATTCTCCGTATCTTCGTATGTTGTCAGCGACAAGCGCCTGAAAACTGGTGTCTGAAACAGGACGTCTGAAACAAGCGCCTGAAACACTGACACTGTAAAATTAATTGCCATGCCACAGCTATACGTCATATCGGGATGTAACGGAGCCGGGAAAACCACGGCTTCATATGCGCTGCTGCCGGAAATGCTGGGATGCAGCCAATTCGTGAACTCCGACGAATTCGCCAAGAGCCTCTCCCCATTCAGCCCGGACGCGGCATCCATCCAAGCCGGCAAACTCATGCTGTTGAAAATGAACTACCTGTTCAGACGACACGAAGACTTCGCCATCGAAACCACATTGGCCACCAGAAGCCTCAAACGCATGATTGACCGCGCCCACGAACAAGGCTATACCGTGACGATTCTCTACTTCTGGCTGAACTCGCCCGAACTCGCAGTCGAACGCGTGCGCGCCAGAGTCGCGGCAGGCGGTCACAACATCCCCGAACCCGTCATCCGCCGACGCTATACAGCAGGACTGCATTATTTTTTCAATGTCTATAAGTCAATGGCTGACAGGTGGATACTGGCCGACAACTCCCAGATACCTTTCCGCGTCGTCGCAGAAGGACAGAAAAACAGACTTATCATCAAAGACGAAGAAACATATATGAAAATACGTCAACTCGCCGAAGAAGCGAACAACGTCATAGAAGAAAAACAAAAATGATATCAGACAAGCAATACTATTTGGACATATTCAAGGTCGGAGACACTGACCTTCAGAAACTTACGGAAACGGCACTCTCGCATGGAGGCGACTACTGCGACCTCTACTTCGAGAATACCATGAACCAGACACACCAGCTGATAGACGGCGAAGTGTCATCCGGCGGCCTGAACATTGACTACGGCGTCGGCATCCGGGTACTCTGCGGAGAAAAGACAGGTTATGCCTACTCCGAAAGCACCACGTGGAAAGACATGGAAAGCGCAGCGATAGCCGCATCCGCCATCTCACAAGGCACGGCTGTGACACCTCGTGACACACGCAGCATCGGCGCCACATACACCGCGCAGAAAAACAACGGCGACCGCCTGGTCAGGAGACTTTATCCCGGCCGGCCGAACCCTGCAGCCGACAGATATCCTATTGTCAATGACTGGCGGCAGGAAAGCCCTTCCGTAGCAGTCGGATTCCTCGGAAAACTGGAACAGGCCATCAAAAGCCGCGACAGCCGCATCACCAGCGTAATCTGCGCATTGTCCAGTCAGACAAGCGATTACCTCATGTACAACTCCTTTGGCGAAATGAAATACGAAACCCGCCCAATGACCACTGTACAAGCCATGCTTGTGGCTGACAGCGGAAGCCGCAAAATCCAGAAAAACGTATCGCGCAGCCTCCGGAAAGGCGCCGAAATGCTCACCGACGCATTGATAACCGAACTCGCCGGGAAAATCACCGACGGACTGGACAATGCCTTCGAAGCGGTGCGCCCTAAAGGCGGCCAGATGCAGGTGGTCATGGGGGCCGGCGCATCAGGAATCCTGCTGCACGAAGCCATGGGACACGCATTTGAAGCCGACTTCAACAGGAAAGGCCAGTCGATATTTTCCGACAAGATGGGCAAGCGGGTCTGCCCTGAAGGCATCAATATCGTGGACGACGCGACCATCCGCGGCAACCGGGGATCGCTGAATTTCGACGACGAGGGAGTGCCGGGACAGAGGACCACAATGGTCGAAGACGGCATCCTGACCTCGTACCTCCACGACCGCATCAGCGCAAGGTACTACAGCGTCGCCCCGACCGGCAACGGAAGACGCGAAACATTCCGCTCCAGCCCGATCCCACGCATGCGCGCCACCTATATGGAAAGCGGCAACGCCGAGCCTGACGGCATCATCGCCTCAGTACGTAAAGGCATCTATGTCAATGAATTCAGCAATGGACAAGTGAAAATCGGGGAAGGGGATTTCACCTTCTTCGTGAAGAGCGGCTTCCTCATCGAAGACGGCCGGCTCACGCGCCCGATAAAGGATATCAATGTCATTGGCAACGGCCCGCAGGCATTGAAAGACATTATGGCCGTAGGCAACGATTGCGTCATCGACGACAGCGCCTGGACCTGCGGAAAAGGACAGTCGGTACCGGTTTCATGCGGCATGCCGACGGTATTGGTAAACAATCTTCTGGTAGGAGGAGAACAAGATGGAGAATAAACTGGAATACGCTATAACAGAGGAAGAAACGAGGATTGCCGACCGGAGTGTGGCACTCGCGGTCGAGGCCGGCGCATCGGCGGTTCAAGTGACATTGGACAAGGCAAGAACGGAAATCTACGCCCTCCTGGACGGGGAACTCGACAACATCCGCCAGACCGGCGACAGGGCATTGACCTTCAAGGTATATGCCGACGGGCGATACGGCGTTTTTTCCACCAACAGGCTGGAGGAGAGCAGTATACGCGACTTGCTGGTGAAAGCCGTGCAGAACGTGCGGATGCTCGCGCCCGACCGGTTCAGGAAACTGCCGGCGAAGGAAGATACTGCCAATGATGCCGTGCGTGGCGACGAAATGGGACTTGTCTGGTACGGATATGACACAGTGACGGCCGACGAAAAACTTGCCATGGCGAAAAATGTATCCGTGTTCGCGGAGTTCCGCGAGGCCGCACCGGATAGAAACTGGAAGGTGGTATCCGAAGAAGTAGAATACAATAACACATTGACAGACACATATTTGACGAACTCAGACGGCATACATTGCCGCCATACCGAAACCTCATTCGAAGTCTGCGCCCAGGTGACGGTCGAGGACAATGCCGGCGACAAGTACAGCGGTTTCTGGTGGGACTACAGCATCAGCCCCGAAAAAGTCCGCGCCTCCGACTGCGGCCATAAGGCCGTGATGCAGGCCGTCAGCCAGATAGGTCCTGTCAATGCTGTTGGCGGCCGTCATGTGATGGTGGTTTCTAACAGGATTGCCGGGCGATTGCTCCAGCCGGTCCTGGATGCTCTCGGGGGCAGGGCGATACAGCAGAAATCTTCATTCCTGACAGACTCTCTCGGTAAGCAGATATTCGCCAAGGGGCTGAATATCATGGATATGCCTAGGGAAAAAGGCAAATGCGGAGCGATTCTTTTCGAGCAAGACGGACGGGCGTGTCTGAACCGGGAAATCATTACCGACGGCGTGGTCATGGAATATTTCATCAGCACATACATGTCCGGAAAACTCGACATGCCTGCCACCTCCGAATGTGCCAACCGGCCGGTGGTAAAGCCGTTCGTCAGCAGCGAACTGGTTGAAGGTCAGGACAATTCATCTGTGTCCGGCAGCATTGGCGAAGCTGAAATCCTGGGCCTCTGCGGAAGCGGAATCCTGGTGACCGACTTCAATGGCGGTAATTGCAATGCCGCCACGGGGGATTTTTCGTATGGCGTGGAGGGGTTTCTTTTCGAGAACGGAAAAGTAACGGCTCCGATATGCAACATGCTGATTACCGGCAATATAGTGGAATTGTGGAACAACCTCATTGCCGCAGGAAATGATCCGTTGGACGGCATGAGCCGTCAGGTTCCTACCGTGGCATTCAAGGATGTGAATTTCAGTTCGTAAGTAAACGCTTTGAAAACGAAAGATAATCAGTAACTTTGCAGCATATACAAGACATATTAAAATATAATATAATGAAAATAGAGAACAACAAGGTAGTCGAGCTTGAATACGAGCTCTCTGTAGATGGAAAAGTGGTAGACAAGACTACCGAAATGACAGGTCCTCTGGATTACATACATGGTACGCACATGCTGTTGCCTAAATTCGAATCCGAAATCGAGGGCATGGAGCCTGAAAGTGAATTTGCATTCACATTGACCCCGGAAGAGGGCTATGGCGAGTACGATTCCAAGCGCAAGTTCGACATCCCGAAATCATCATTCGAGGTGGACGGCGCCATCAGGGAAGACCTGTTGGTTGTCGGCAGAGTGATTCCGCTGCTGAACAGCTCCGGCATGGTAGTTCAGGGCACGATTGCCGAGATTCACGAAGACACAGTGACCATGGACTTCAATCATCCGATGGCCGGCAAGACATTGAATTTCAAGGGAAAGATTGTCTCTGTACGTGACGCTACCGAGAAGGAACTGACCGAAGGCCTGCATGGCGAATTTGCGCCGCAGGAAGGTGGCTGCTGCCATCACGGCAAGGGCGGTTGCTGCCACGGCGAGGGCCACAGCGAAGGTGACCACGAGTGCTGCCATGGCGAAGGACATGGTGAAGGCCACGAATGTCATTGCCATGAAGAAGGTGGTGACCACGAGTGCCATTGTCATGACGAAGGTCACGAGTGCCACTGCCACGAGAATTAACCATGGTTTTGAAGTATTTTCGAGGCAGGATTTGTTTTTGACGAAGGAGTGTACCGGGGTACTCGACTGAGGAAAAAGCAGATCCGGGCCGAAAAGACGAAAAACTCATGAAGACAGCAGTCGTCATACTAAACTGGAACACAAAGAACTACCTCGAAAAGTTCGTTCCTGGCATACTTCGCTCGATTGAAGGCGAAGACGCCGAACTTGTCGTAGCCGACAGCGCCTCCACGGACGGGTCAATGCAGATGATGGCGGAGAAATTTCCAAGTGTCAGACGCATTGAACTGGACAAGAACTACGGATTTACGGGAGGTTACAACCGCGCGCTGGAACAGATTGACGCCGAGTATTTCGTGCTGCTGAATTCAGATATCGAAGTACCTGACGGGTGGCTCCATCCATTGATGGAAACATTGGACCGGAACCCGGACGTAGGCGCGTGCGCACCGAAACTGCATTCCTGGTACGAAAAAGACAAGTTCGAGTATGCCGGTGCCGCAGGCGGATACATCGACAGCTTCGGCTTCCCGTTCTGTCGCGGACGTATCATGAAAATGGTGGAAACGGATGAAGGCCAATACGATACGCCTGCGGATGTCATGTGGGCTACGGGTGCATGCCTGATGGTGAGAAGCGAATTGTTCAATTCCCTCGGCGGACTGGATGACAGGTTTTTCGCCCACATGGAGGAAATCGACCTCTGCTGGAAGATGCAGCTTGACGGCTACAAGGTCAGGATTGTCCCGGAATCAGTCGTTTACCATATAGGAGGCGGGACATTGCCGCAGACATCCCCATGGAAACTGAAACTGAACTACAGGAACAACCTCATGCTTCTGGAAAACAACCTTCCGGAAACATATGCATTGGAAATGCTGCGTAAGAAAATTCGTGCGGGCAAAAGATATGAAGGCATTGACCTTGAGGATATTGGGAAGAGGGCCGCAAGGCGTGCGGAAAGGCGGATTTTCTGGAGGATGGTCGTGGACGGTTGCACGGCGGCAGCCTATCTGCTGATGCTGAAGCTTGACCTTTTCAAGGCGGTTCTCCAGGCGCATGGCGAATTCAAGAAACTGTCGCGGAAATGGTCGCCGTACGATGTGGAACAATATCTCGCCAGCATTGCCGGGCCGGAAGACGGATATTTCGACGAAAACAGTATGCCGGAAGTCCGCGGAATTTATGGACATTGGATTATCCCGCGCGCTATTTTCCTCGGACAGAGGGCTTTCGCAGCGGTGAGGAAATATTTCTAAGTAAGCATGAGAAATTAAGTTGGTAAAGATTTGTGAAGTATTTTCGAGGATAGATTTCTTTTCGAAGAAGGAGTGTACTGGACGTACACGACTGATGAGAAAAGGAATATAGACCGAAAAGACGAGCAAAGATTAACAAGTTATTTTTTAAGGATTACTAAACATAGGACTATGATAATCATCATTGAAGGCGCAGGTGAAGTAGGTTCTCACCTTGCCAAGATGCTCAGCAATGAAGCTAATGACATCACGGTCATCGACTGCGATGAGGAGAGGCTTGCGAAACTGAACACCACTGCCGATGTAGTAACAATTCTCGGTGACCTGTCCTGCATCAAGATACTGAAGGATGCGGGAGTGGAACATGCGGACCTTTTCATCGCCGTAAATCCGAGCGCATCACAAGATGTGAATATCGTCAGTGCGCTGCTGGCCAAGAAGTTAGGCTGCAAGAAAGTCTGCGCCCGCATCAACAATGAAGAATATCTCTCATACGAGAACAAATACCTCTTCACGGAAATGGGCATTGACCTGATGTTCTATCCGGAGAAGATTGCCGCAGGCGAAATCGCTGGTCTGCTGAAACGTACGGCTTCTACCGAGACGATGGATTTTGCGCGCGGAAAGCTGCAGCTTTCAGTGTTCAAGCTGGAAGACGATTCGCCGATCATTGACATGAAGGTGGCGGAGTTCGCGGCAGCCGTGACATTCGGCACGCAGTTCCGTGTCGTTGCGATTTCGCGTGACGATACGACCATCATGCCGAAATACGATACGAAATTCAAGTATCATGACCTTGTTTTCATCATAACGACGCGCGAAGGTGTGGCGCCGCTCATGAATTTTCTCGGAAAGAGCAACATTGAGATAAACAATGTCATGATTCTGGGCGCGAGCGCGGTAGGGGAGATGGTGGCTTCCGGCATCAGCGGCCAGGTGGACACCGTAAAAATCATCGACCCGGACAAGAAACGCTGCATGGAACTCAGCGAGATTACCGATGACAATGTGCTGGTAATCAATGGTGACGGGCGAGATTCGGACTTCCTGCTGGAAGAAAATATAAAAGATTACGACGCATTCGTGGCTGTTACGGGGAATGACGAGGCGAACATCCTGGCGTGCGTGGTGGCGAAGCGTTTCGGCGTGGAACGGACAATCGCCGAGGTGGAAAACCTCGAATATATCCGTCTGGCCGAAGAGATGGGAGTCGATGCCGTCATCAACAAGAAGCTCATTACAGCAGGAAAGATCTTCAAGATGACCCTCAGCAACAAGGTCCGTTTCGTTAAATACATGAGCGGAACCAATGCCGAGATTCTCGAATACATAGTCGCACCGGACAGTCTCATCACACGCAATACATTGAAAGACATTGATTTCCCGACCAATGCCATCATAGGCGGCATTATCCGTGGCAACGATTATTTCATAGCCGTCGGCGATACCCGCATCGAAGCCTACGACCGAGTCGCCGTTTTCGCCCTCCCGTCCGCCGTAAAAGAAGTCGACCGCCTGTTCAGATAAAATAGTTATGGCATCCTACTTACAAATAGAAAACATCAGCAAGAGTTATGGTCCGAAAGTGCTGTTCGAGCATATCGGATTCAATATAAATGAAGGGGACAAGATTGCGCTCATCGCACCTAACGGAACTGGAAAATCGACATTGCTGCGCATACTTGCGGGTAACGACAAATCCGATTCCGGCGGGAAAATCACCTTTCTGAAACACATCAGGATAGCATTTCTGGAACAGGAATTCGAACACGACCCCGAGAAGGACATCTTTACGCAGGTATTGGACTCCAGCAAGAAATTCACCGACGGGCTGGATGACGATGCAATGTTCGCCTATGAACTGAGAATCAAGAAGTTCCTGACCAGTTTCGGACTCCAGGAAGGCAGTCTGATGAAAAACCTCTCCGGAGGCGAAGTGAAAAGGGTGGCATTGACCGTGATGCTGGCATCGGAAGCCGACTTCTTCATCATGGACGAGCCCACCAACCACCTCGACATTGACGCCATCGAATTCCTGGAAAACTACCTCGGACACTCACGCAGCACCCTCCTGATGGTCACCCACGACCGCTATTTCCTTGACCATGTGTGCAATACGGTGATGGAACTCGACCACGGGGCAGTCTATACCTACAAGGGAAACTACGAGAACTACCTGGAAAAGAGACAGGAACGCATCGACAACTATAACGCCGAGACCGCCAAGGTGAACAACATCCTGCGCCGCGAACTCGAATGGATACGCAGCTCGCCATGCGCCAGGACCGGAAAGGCGAGATACCGCATCAATGCATTCTACGACTTGAAGGACAGGGCTGAACAAGTCTACACCAGCGGAAAAGTGAACCTGGACGAGATGGGGAAAGGCTCACGGCTCGGAAACAAGATAATTGACTGTAAGGACGTGAGTTTCAGCTATGGACCGGATGTCTATCTGGACCATTTCACGTATAATTTCCAGCGGTTCGAACGCGTCGGCATCGTCGGCAAGAACGGCACCGGCAAATCCACGTTCCTGAACATCCTGACCGGCAACATCCCGGAAGACGGGCAATTCAGCGGCATCATCGAACGCGGCGAATCCCTGAAAATAGGCTTCTATCGCCAGACCGGCATGAAATTCAATGAAGACCAGACGGTTATGGAGGTGGTGAGCGACATGCATCTGCTGAACCAATTCCTTTTCAGCCATGACATGTTCACCACCAAGGTATCGAAGCTCTCCGGAGGCGAACGCAGGCGGCTCTACCTGATGACCATCCTGATGCAGAACCCGAACCTGCTCATTCTCGACGAGCCGACCAATGACCTCGACATCGTGACGCTCGACGTGCTGGAAGAATACCTGAAAGACTTCAAGGGATCATTGATCATCGTATCCCACGACCGGCACTTCCTCGACCGCCTCGTCGACCACCTCTTCATCTTCTGCGGCGACGGCAAGGTGAAGGACTTCATCGGTTCCTACAGCGAGTACCACGAATATATAAAGGAGTACGAATCTCAGCAAAAGGCTGCCGCCCGTGAAAAGGCTGGCGCCAATGTCCGTGTCAATGCCGATGTGACCGATGCCGACAAGCCGGCCAAGAAGAAAAAGCTTACATACAAGGAGCAGAAAGAGCTGGAACAGATTGAAACAGACCTGGATACGCTTGGAAAAGAGAAAGCCGGAATTGAACGGGACCTCGCATCAGGGACCCTTCCTTATGACAAGATTCAGGAGGTGTCGGCGCGGTTCGGCGAAGTGAAAGACCTCATGGATGAGAAAGAAATGCGTTGGCTGGAACTACAGGACAGCATCCGATAGCCCGTCACACACAATACAAACCAAAAAAAACATAATAATGGCAAGATTTTTTGACCCGCCTGCACCGAAGCAACAGCTTCCGTCAGAGAAAGTTCCTAAAGTTTTCAATGCGATGAGATGGAAGGTATTCCTTGGAGCCTTCCTCGGATATGCCGGATATTATCTGGTCCGCAAAAACCTCTCACTCGCAGCCCCGGACATGATCAAGGACGGAATCCTCGATGCCGGAAAAGTAGGACTTGCAATGTCAGCGGTATCTATCGCCTATGCATTCAGCAAGTTCATCATGGGCAGCGTATCGGACCGCTCGGACTCCCGTAAGTTCCTCTGTGTCGGACTGGTACTCTCCGCATTGGTAATGATTCTCACCGGCGTCATCCCTTATGGCGCAAACACGGCGCTGAACACGACCGTCATTTTCATCCTCATGCTCGTGGTAGGATGGCTCTCCGGAATGGGCTGGCCTCCATGCGGACGAATCATGACACACTGGTTCTCCCAGAACGAGAGAAGCTTCAAGATGAGCATCTGGAACGTATCCCACACCATCGGCAGCTTCGCGCTCGGATTCCTGGCCATCGCAGGCGTGGCACTTTTCGCCTTCTTCGCCCCGACATTCGGCATTGACCCTGCACAGGCATGGCGAGGAAACTTCATCTTCCCGGCGCTCATTGCGATAGCCATTGCAATATTCTGCTGGTGGGCGATCCGCGACACCCCTGAATCATGCGGCCTCCCGTCCGTACAGGAATACCGCAACGACTACAGCGGCGTGAAGAGCAAAGGCCCTGCCGGCGACAAGCTCCCGTTCAAGGTCCTTTTCATAGACTACGTATTCAAGAACAAACTCCTCTGGATCGTCGCCCTCAGCAACATCTTCGTATACATGGTCCGCTATGGTATCGGCGACTGGTCACCGACCTTCCTTCAGGATGCCGGCATCATGACCGCCGACGAAAGCAAGGTGGCATTCTCCGTACATAACCTCATCGGTGCATTCGGAACCATCCTCTGCGGCCTCGCCACATCCAAGATTTTCAAGGGCCGTTGCGCTCCGATGAACGTCATCTGCATGATAGCATGTATGTTTGGTGTACTCATCTACTGGTTCGTCGGCGCCGGATATGTAGCGATGAGCCCGGCTCTCCAGAAGACGCTCGTCTACGTCGCACTCTGCCTCATCGGTTTCTTCATCTATGGCCCTGTGGCACTTACGGGCGTACAGGCATTGAACCTCGTGCCTAAGAACGCAGCAGGAACCGCAGCAGGTTTCGTAGGACTCTTCGGCTACTTTATCGGTGACGCCATCTGCTCCAAGATTTTCGTCGGCAGCGTCGCGAACCACCTCGGATGGAACGCCGCGAACCTGACTGTCGCCATCGGCGCCGGAATCGGTGTCCTCCTCTGCGCAATGCTCATCAAGAGTGAAAAGTCAATGACCAACAACTAGGATTTTATATGACAAACGTTGCAATCTTCGTTTCCGGCGGCGGAACCAACTGTGAGGCCATCATCAGGCATTTCACAGGCTCACATGACGTGAAAATCTCCCTCGTGCTCAGCAACCGTGCCGACGCCTATGCGCTGGTCCGCGCCCGGAATCTCGGAATCCCGACCATCGTGGTTCCGAAAAAGCAGTTCAATGACGAGGCGTACATGATGGCGCTCATGAAGCAGTTCGGCATCGATTTCATCGTACTCGCCGGCTTCCTGCTCGTCGTCCCTGATTTTCTTATCAATGCTTATGAACACAAGATGGTCAATCTTCATCCCGCATTGCTCCCCAAGTTCGGCGGCATGGGAATGTACGGACATCATGTTCACGAAGCAGTCAAGGCAGCAGGGGAGACCGAAACCGGTATGACGGTCCATTACGTAAGTAATCAGGTAGACGGTGGCGAAATCATCGCCCAGTACTCGACGCCGATTTCTCCGGACGATACGCCTGACGATATCGCAGCCAAAGAACACGTTCTGGAGATGCAACATTTTCCTAATATTTTGGAAAAAGTACTGTCAAAAATAACAATTTGATAATTTATGCCGTAAATTTTCAAATGCTTTTTTGGCCGGTTTGAGGTACTTTAATTCATTTATTGCCCACTTGCGCTAGAAAATGGCGCAAGTGGGTTTTATGTTTGTCGGGGCGCTTGTTCCTGCGCTAAAATATGGCGCATGTAAATTTCTATGCATGATTTTACATGGGGGGGGGTGAATAGACGCTCTATAAGGCACTTTTTTGCACTGCAAATAGAAAAGTTCCATATTGTAATTTTCGAATCTGAATTCTATTTTTGCAATCAACAAATCAAAGGGATGTTTTGCCGGCGGCTTTCAGCCGCAGCATGACTGATGTAAAAAAGGGAAGATTGTAAAATATGAATTGGCTAGTTAAAATAGCTCTCACGGCATCCTTGTGTGTATCGGCGGTTAGTGCGCTATATGCGCAGACACCACCCGTCACTGATGCACCTCAAGAGACTGGAGCACGTTCCGTCGCACGACGGTTCGCGATTTGGTACTGGCTTGACCGTATCGACATCGACGAGCATTATCTGGATAACGAAAGGCAGCTTGCTGAAATCAAGAAATACCTTCTGATTTCACCTAAGATTGACAGTATCACGATTTGCTCTTATGCATCTCCGGAGGGTGTTTATGAGAGAAACGTGTGGCTTGCCCGCAAGAGAGCAGAGGCTGCACGCCGTTTTCTCGTCAACAATATCCCTGACGGTTCGTCTCTGAACGGAGACAAGATCAAACTCCAGCCTATGAATGAGAACTGGGAGGGACTCAGGGCTGAAATTGAAGCTAACTACACCCTTCCGAATAAAGACAAGGTGATGAGGATTCTCGATGCCAATGTCGGCAACGACACCAAGAAATGGAGAATCCGTCACTTGGACAACGGCTATACTTGGCACTACATAATCGTTAACCACATGCCTAAGCTGAGACTTGCCACATGGATCTGCGTATGGGTGGATCCGGCAGTCCCTGCCGTGGCTGAGATGGGACAGCAGGCAGCGGAACCTGAAAGGCCTTTGGCGCTCGCCGGGCCATCCGCTCCTGCCGGACCTGTTGTCAGGATTGAACCTCCCAAGCCTCTGTATGACAGGCAAATGATTCTTGCCGGACGGACAAATCTCCTCGCACCTGGACTTAATTTCGGCGTAGAGATTCCTATCGGAAGACACGTTTCAATAGGTGCCGACTACTGGTACCCTTGGTGGCTTGCCAAGAACAACAAGTACTGCGGCGAAATGCTCGGCTGGTTCATTGACGGAAAATATTGGTTTTCACGCCCTGGCGGCAAATATGAGTGGACACGCGCAGACAAGCTGAAAGGACATGCACTGGGACTCTATGCCGGCGGCGGTTACTACGACTACCAGAAACGCAGAAGCGGCTATCAGGGAGAATACCTTGATTTTGGTGTGGACTACACTTTCGGTCTTCCTGTCGGTCGCAAGAAATGGATGCGTATGGAGTTCAACCTCGGCGTAGGCTGTATCATGACGAAAGCACGTCACTACACTCCGACTGCTGATTATGAGGAACTTATCAAGGATCCTGGAATCAAGAATAAATACTATACTTTCTTCGGTCCTACCCGCGCGGGCATATCGTTCGTTCTTCCGATTATCGTGAAACATAAGGTAAAAGGAGGTGAGCGATGAAAAGGACAATGCGATTTTTGATTGCAGCTGTAATGCTGCTGCCTTTGTTCTCTTGTCACAGAAGGCCGCTCACTACAGCGGACTACACCGTAAGGCTTGATATCAATATCGACCGTGACATCATGAACTACGAGATGCCTCGGGACCCTGAGATCATGCGAGTTGCATTCTATGACCACAATACCGGACAGCTGTTCACACAGGCGTTCCTTCCTCCGACAGGCGGTGAAGTGAACATCGTTCCTGAACGTACCTACGACATATTGGTCTACAACTTCGATACGGAAGTGACATTGATCAAGGACGAGAACGACTGGGCTAAGATTCTGGCGACTACGAACACCATTTCGGATGCGTTCAAGAGCAAGCTGAAGAGCCGTGGTACGAAGAGTCCTATGACCGATGCGGACGCGGACAAGGATGAGGAAATCGTCTATGACCCTGACCATCTTTTTGTCGGACGCCTTAATGAAGTGAATATTCCGGCACGCTCCGTGGATTCTCCGGAAATCACCCTGCGGGTGGATTGCAAGTCCGTCGTGCAGACGTGGCTTCTGGAGGTGAACAATATCAAGGGCGCACAATACGTGGCCTCCATTTCCGCAGTCATCACCGGACTTTCCCAGCACCACAAGATTTCCAAGGACCTGCGTTCCAAGGAGTTTGCGTCAGTGTTCTTTGATATCCAACGCCTCAATGAGGGAGGTATCCTCATGACCAAGTTCAATACTTTCGGTATGAATCCGGAAGCGGGCGAGAAGCAGATTCTCTCACTGGTCATTACCGATACCGGCGGCAAGTCCCATATTTTCAATGTGGATGTATCCGACCAGTTCCCGGGCAATGACAGGCAGTATATCCAGGTTAATACCGATGAAATCGATATTCCTGAACCTGAAAAGAAAGATGGCGGCGGACTTGCCCCATCTGTGGATGAGTGGAAGGATATCGTTTCCAATATTACGATCTAATTTATTAACAACTATATTACTACTAAATTGTTTAGACAATGAAAAAAAGTTTGATTATCGCGCTCGGCGCCATTGCGCTGGTCGCATGTACCAAGACTTCTGTCAGCTATGAGCAGACAGGAGAGATTGGTTTCGCTCCTGTAGTCAGGAAGAACAGCACCAAGGCTGCTGTTCAAGGTGTCCTTTTCGAACCTTCGTGGAGTATTAGGGTCTTTGGTTACTATGACAAATCCGTGGGAAAGGAGAACGAATATACTGCTGGTAAGTTCACGGAATCTTATCTTGATGGAGTAGAGTTTACCAAAAAAACTGACGGCAGTACTTGGACAGGTAAGGAACACTCATATTATTGGCCAAAGACAGGTTCTCTGCTTTTTGCCGGTTATGCCCCTGCTGGTTTTGCAGGAGTTACCCATGATTTGGCTACCAACAAATTCTCTGTCGTTGAATTCAACCAGCCTGATTTTTCGGCCACTACTGATCTCCTTTATGCTGGCTATGGCAAGTCTGTGCTGGGCGCAAATGTCCCAATGACGTTCGCTCATGCTCTTTCGTGGATTACTGTACGGGCCAAAGCCGACGCAAACATTAAGGTGAAGATTACAAACATCGAAATTCAGGGTGTGGCTATGAAGGGTGCTTCTACTGCTCTTCCTGCATGGACCACATCGGGAACTAAAACTCTCAGCGTATATGCTCCATCTGAGGCTGATATAAAAGTTCTCGCCTCAGCTGATACTAAGGTCGAATCGAATCCGGATTGTGGTCTTGTATTCCCTCAAACTCTTACCGATGCTGCTATTATTAAGGTTTCTTACAAGATGGATAGAGGTGATGGAACATTTGTGGAGCAGGACCCATTCACGAAAAAACTCAATGAGCTTAAATCTGGTTCTGATTTCGTTGGAGAATGGGTGGCCGGTAGTCACTATACTTACAACATTATCTTCGGTGCCGCTGCTGAAATTGAAATTGAGCCGGGTGTGACTGCATGGACTAGTGTTCCAGTGGAAAACATTTCTGCAACCAACTAAGATTTAGCAAACATTTACTCGTAGCAATACGTTAAATAACTCTATTATGAAACTCATTTCCAGGACCTTGGTGCTGCTGACTGCAGCAATCGCATTGACCGGCTGTCTTGCTTCCACGAAGTACGACAAATCGACCGGCGACATACGTCTGCGACCTGTGATCGGCATCGGCACAAGGTCCGGGAAGGAGTTCATTCCATTCCCGGAAGACAGGAAATTCAATGTTTTCGCGATTTCCCAGGATACCGGGCGTAAATTCCTCGACAATGTTGCCGTGACCTACGGGGGCAAGAGGGGCTGGTTCCCGGAGAATACTCCGAAATGGCCAGTGGATGAATCACTTAAATTCATCGGATATTACCCTTCCGACCTTCAGATGACATGCAACAGCGACGGGACATTGAAAATGCCGGCATACACCGCCGGAGACATTGACCTTCTGGTTACCGATCCCACGAAGGCATATAACAAGAACGACAGCATTGCGGGCCTCCCGTTCTATCATGCATTGGCGAAGATTGATTTTCGCGCGAAGCATGCATTGAACAGCGCTACACGCGTGCGGGTCGAAAGGATCGTCATCAAGGGAGCGTATGTGCAGGGCGCATTCGATTCTTCCGCAGACCTCAGATGGAACCCGGCCGGACAGCAGACGGACATAACTGTCTATGCAGCAGACGGTCGCGAGGAGGGGATTGAGATTTTCAATCTGGTTCCCAAATATGTGGGCAGCAGCATGTTCATCATTCCGCAGAAGAACATGGGCTCGTCCATTGAAGTTACCTACGCTTTCCAGACAGGTGAGAGCGGATGGATCGGCGGACAGACAGTGTCCGCACCTGTCACACTTGAGGCATGGGAGCCTGACAGGCACTATACCTACACATTGAGCATTTTCAAGGATCAGGAGAAAGAACTGACCTATACCACCGGCATGAGCAGCTGGGATGATACATTGAAAGAAAATGAAAACTGATATGAAACATATAAATACGTTGGCAGCGGCAGTCTTTCTGGCGGCAGCTTTGTCCTCATGCGCCAAGATGCGCGTGGAGACGGAAGATGTCCGTCCGGCCGGGACTCCTATCCGTATGGCGGTTTCGTCAGAAGGTACTCAGACGAAAGCATTGTTCGACGCGACCTCTTTTTCCGCCGAAGGCAATGTCCTGCAGATATGGGATGTCTATTTCAATTCTGTCGTAGCTCCGCAGGCCTACATTGAAGGTACCAATGTCGTTTCTACCGGCACCGGCGCCGTCTGGCCGTTCAAGGAAGGCGATGCCGTCAAGCATTATTATTGGACCAAGACCGGCACCCACCGTTTCTACGGCGTGCTGGTGAAGGACAATTCCGGCAGCGCACCTTTGACTCCGACGACCGGTTGGGGTTTCGACGCGGAGCACAAGGTTTACTCTGTGCCGACCACGACATTGACCCTGACCTCGCCCCAGTTCGATTTCGTTTATTCCAATGTCATTGAACGCAATCTCGACAATGGTGCCCCTACCACAGCCGTTCCTCTAAAATTCAACCACCTCTTCTCGGCATTCGGTTTCACTTTCGAGAACGACAGCCCTTCCAGCTTCAATATCAAGTCCGCGACTCTCAAAGTGGACGACCAGGCTGCCGCGACGATTGATTATTCCAATGTCTGGGACAAGGGTTTTGCTCCAGCTGATGCAGACAACTGGAATCCGGCAGTTACCTATACCGGTCTGACAATGTCCTCGACAACCGGCATCTCCGGAAAAACCGGAGCTGTCCAACCTGCCACCTGCTACGACATGTTTCAGGGCGGCAAGATTACCGACATGACCAATTATGACAAATACACCCTCATCTGGCCGCAGGATTTGACCGGGAAGACGCTGGAGATGTCATATCTTGTTTCTGGTAAAAGGTATCAGGAAGTGGACGTTATTGTTGATAAATATACTTATAATGCTACTGGAGGTACTTATTATGTGGAATTCACGAATAATCTTAAGGATGTAACAGCTTCGGGCGATAAGAGTTTTGATTATAATAAGGAAGGCAGTCATTATGTTTATGTAGGCAGGGGAAAAGGTAGTTACGCGGTTAAGAGAGTTTCTACCAATAAGTATTATCCTAAATACTATAATAAAACATCTATCACTGACAAGGAATCCCAGCTCGTAGATTATACCGAAGAGAAAACAGTTACGAAGAATTTGAAAGATCTTACTCCAGGAGGGACCTGGCTGGCGGGTAACCGATATCTCTATAAACTTGTCTTCAGTGATAATGAGGTTAATTTGGTTGTGAGTGTCATGTTGTGGGAAGACGGTCATGGCGGTAATGTTACATTCCAATAAGAGTGAAGAATATGAAACACTATATACTACATATATTGGCAATGTCAATGCTGATTATGTCGACATCTTGTGTTAAGGAGATGTCTGGAGTATCACCATCTGGAGATGAGGGGGAGATTACTCTTTCGCTTGATGTTTCTACCGGGAAAATGCCAGATGTCATTGTCAAGAATTCTTGGGCTGATAATGATGCGGCTGAGCGTGCTGTCTATAATCTTAGAATATATGTTTTCTCTGAGTCCGGACATTTGGCTGGTTATGGCCTTTTCGGCAAGTTGACTACTAGTGAAGTGTCGGATGGCTACAATGCTAAAGTTGAGCATGTCCATACTTCAACAGGTGAGAAATTGTACATATATGGAATTGCCAATGCCATTAATTCCCAGTATTGGGTATCGGATAACAATATTCTTGATATAAATGATGCCGCCACTTCCACATTGACCAGAGAACAATTCCTCCAGGCTACCTATACCAGACAGAAAGAGTCATATAACCCGCGTGATAACCAGTTTCTTATGACTGGTTATGTGAATGATGGAAAGCCTGTTACTGTTGCGCGAAAAGAGGGCTCAGTCAATGCTGAGATTACAGGGCTTACAGATGATGCTAAACGCCTGAAGCTCTATAAGGTTATGTCTAAGAACAGTATAGAGATTAAGACTGGCGAAGGTACAGGTATCACTTTCGACCCGGATTATATGGAGATTTATAATATGCCGTCGTCGGCGGCATTGATGCGTAGACTTCCTATAGAAACGGATGAGGCCTTGAGGCCCGCAGCCGGAGATTTTGAGACCTTTGAGCGAATCGTATTGGATGAAAACACATTGACATGGTATATGCCGGAAAATCTCCAGAATTCAGATAAGGTGGTTTCTACTTTCAACGATAGGGAGAAGAATACTTATGTAGGCGATGTGAAGATTTTTGACAACGCACCGGAGAATGCTACATACATTGTCATTCATGGTCGCTATGAATCTGCCCAGTATAAGGGAAATGTGGAATATACGATTCACTTGGGAGATTTTGGTAAGTCAATGTCTGATTTCAATGTTGTCCGTAACTATAATTACAAGTATACCATAACAATCAATGGGGTGGACAATTTCATTGCGGAGTCGGAGTGCCAGACTGGAAAGTATGATCATGGTTCAGAAGGTATTATAATCAATACGTCTTCAGGACAATTGCTGAATGTCGATTGTCATTATGAGGCTCGCGTGATGCAGTTCAAGAAATCAGAGCTGAAAGCGTTGATTGACCAAAACTTTGGTTATATTATAAAAATCAAGACCGCTTTTGGCGAGACCACGAGTTTGTTGGCTGTTCCTGAGCATACTAAAAATGGTATCACTATTCCTGCCGGAATTTATGATGCTGCGGATTTTAAAGATAAACTGGATAATAATCGTAAACCCCAGTTGTTGTCTACTATCAATACTGACGGAAGCGTATCGGATCCTGATGCGTTGGTTTTGAGCGGGGAACTCGATTTTGACTGGGTTCATTTTGTGAGGAATACGGGAACTAGGAAGACGTATACGGGAACTTCTTCTTCGACAGGAGGGCAAACGCATGAAATTAATGAAGTTTGTGCCTATCTGGGAGATGAAAATTCTAATGTGATGAACGTGTTCCAATTCTTCCAAAAGCTTTATGAAGAAACGTTAAAGACCAGCAGTAGCTTTTTCAATCAGGATAGCGGTAATTCCGTTTACGTGACATGCTTTATTGATGAAAACTATTACGAGCATAAGAATTGGTCGGAGTATGTGAACAAAAATGAGGACAGAGTGCTCTATTGTGCAAACTCTTTTAGCACGAGTGAGGATGGAAGAAGTTCATACGCCAAGGCTAAATATGTAGTTTCCCAGAAGTCTATCAAGTCTTTTTACTCTGCTGATGTGGCGCTGCCGTTTGGTATTGAATCCATATCAGAAGAAGATGTCGTGTGGGCTAAAGATAATAACTTTAGACTTTTGGGTGGTAATAACAAAGCGCCTAAGAATTGGGAAGGTCGTGCTTCTGCGTTGGCAAATAATACATCGACTGCCGATAACCGTGACAAATATGCATATTCGGTATTTAGAAATATAGGTACTCAGGATATGTATAAAGACCCGTATAAAGCTTGTATGAGCAGAAATCGTGATGCTAATGGTGATGGCACAATTCAGGGAGACGAGATCAAGTGGTATCTGGCAGCTGTGGACCAATATAAGTGTGTTTGGGTTGTAGATGATTTCTTGCCGACAGAGGTTAAACTTTTTGAGCCGAGTGCGGATAATTGGCGCAAGCTGAATGGTGTCTGGAATAATAATGATCATAACCTTGAGCCATGGCATTATTTTACAGCTTCTTCACAATTTATATTTTGGGCAGAAGAAGGTTGTTCAACGGGTAATTCTGGAAATGCAGTAATGGTCCGTTGTATAAGGACGCTGCAAAATAACGGTAAAGGTTTGGAAGAGTCTGATAAATATTATTCGTTTGAAAAAATCGGCTCTGGCACTACCGTTGAAACTGTTATCTCTTTGGATCTTGCACCAGGGGCAACTCGATCTTTCCAGGGATCGGCGCAGCAGCCTTCTTATGAGAGAGGTCAGAAACATAATAATAAAGTTTATAATAAGTTTAAGGTTGCATCCTCTAATATCGGCCCGTATACTCGTGGGGAGATTCTGAATTCCAGCAATGGCGCTGACTTTATTGCTGCCGATAAGGATGTCTGCCAAACTAAGATGGGAATGGGCTGGCGAGTTCCGACTCAAAAGGAATTGTCGTTGATGTCGGCAGTTTTGAGTACAACTGAAATGAATCTGGCTAGTAATAAATTTTTATGGTGCAGTACATCTTTTACAGGACTGGATACTGGATATTATAAACATGACCAGGGAAATGCATGTGGTGGCTTTGCTCTTATTTCGAATGGCTCCATGACTATTGCTCCAAGTGGAAATGGCTATGTCCGCTGCGTAATGGATGTGAAAGAATAATCAACACGATAATCAAAACATCTTTTTGATTATATATACTATATTGGTAAAATGGCGTCCGAAGTGATTTCGCACGCCATTTTTGCCTCTTCCCATCTCACCCCACCCTGCGCCGCATTGTCTTCCACTCCGCCTCCCACTCCGTGCTTTGCTCCACATCTCGCCCCGCACTTCACTCCACATCCCTCCCTGCATCCGCCCAGCATCCCGCCTGAGCTGCATCCCGCACCGCATCATGCCCTTCACCCTGCGCCCCGACCCTATTCCCAACCGCTCATTTCCATCGCACTTCTTTGCTCCCCAGGATTCCTTTATCCAAGTCCCTCCTTCCACGTCACTCCATCTTCCTCCCGTCCGCCAATTTCCCATCCGCGTCTCTCACCCTCCGTGTCCCTCAGCCAAGCCCCGCCTGCGGATTTTCTCGTGCGTAAAAAGGCCAGGTTCACTCACGACATGACATTTTTTCACCACGACGTGCGTGGAAAACGTTTTAATGCTCACGAGGGGTCACATAAAATGGAAATGATCATCAGCAAAGACCATGTGGCAGAGAAGCCCCGGCGGGGGTGGGACCTCTGGAGGCATGGTC
>OIWS01000246.1_pt1 | contig 74190 bp, 77 predicted proteins | sample 1587611 | NCBI WGS metagenome assembly OIWS01 (sample SAMEA3888919, study PRJEB22519) | human gut metagenome | biome: human gut; feature: human-associated habitat; material: faeces | place: Denmark | collected 2010 | reverse complement strand
TTGCCATAGACACCATCCCTGTCTTCCCCCACATGATGTGGGGGTTTTTTTTATCAACCACTTACCTCTGTATTCAAATCAAAACAACGACTTAAAAAGAGTTGTGAAGGTTTGGAACGCTTTCAAATCTCCCGGAGTGTGGACAGTATATGGACACTCCTGGGCGCACTTTATGCCGCAACTCCCCCCTGTAACGGGTTCAATGCCACCGCGTTTTGCAGGTAGTCAGGCGACAGGTGCGCATAGACCATCGTTTGCTGAATATTCGCATGCCCCAGGATCTGTTGCAGCGCGATAATATTCCCGCCGTTCATCATGAAATGGCTTGCAAAGGTGTGGCGCAGAATATGCGTTGCCTGGTTTTCCGGGATATCCGGCTTCACCTCCCGCAGTATCTTGCAAAACCTCTCATAATCCACTTTGAACAGCTTCCCGCTGGCCTCTTTTTTCACCTTTTTTTCCAATTCTTCAGAGATTGGCACCGTCCGTTTTTTCCCATTTTTTGTCTTCAGGAAAGTAACGCGGCAGTTGACGATATTCGACCGCTTCAGCGTGGCGACCTCTGACCATCTTCCGCCAGTGCTCAGGCATAACAGGGCAACTAACAGATAATCCCCCTCCAGAACGTTCAACAAACTGCTGATCTCTTCTCGCTCCAGAAATGTCATTTCCGGGTTCTCTTCCGCCAGTGGTGGAAGCCCGTTAACGGGGTGCTGCCCGATAAATTCCTCAATCTGTATTAACTTCGTAAACATGCCGGATAATCGGTACATCTCACGATTAATCGTTGATGCCTTGATCCCGGCATTCAAACGGCTTGAGCGGTAATCCATTAAATCTCTTTTGCTTAACCGACTAACGGCGGGATCGCCGAGGCCGCTTATTGTCTTCAAAAGGTGATTGAATTCCTTTTTACCGTTTTCATGGTTTTGCCCGTGGTACCGCCACCAGGCATCGAGCAACTCACTTAAAGGCCGCCGGTCGGCGCGCTTACCAGCCCATTCTTTTTGGCTGGCGTTCGCTATCGTGTATTGCTCAAACGCGGTAGCTTCTGCCTTTCTGTCAAACGTCCTGCGGATGCGGCGTCCTGCTGCCCCGCGCGGTCTAATGTCCACCATGTAGCGACCATCATCGAGCTTCTTAATCGACATAAGAAAGCTCTCCGGCGCAGTTATCACTATCTTGGTAACAAATAGTGAAAATGTAATGTTTATAAAGAGTTAGCCAGTCTGCTTCCCGGATTGGTCTGATTCCGTTGATTCTGGCCCAATGTGCGCGAGGGCCGGTGCGATCTGACCAGCCTGCGGGGCGGTTTTGTCAGTCATCAGCCATAGCGTGTATTTCTGTAGTTGCGGTGCGTTAGTTACCTGCAAAACGATTTGAATCCCAGGATCTGAGTGCCCCCCTTCATAATTTTTTACGGTGCCTAGTGCTATGCCAGTGATTTCGCAGAATTTTGCTTGGGTTATACCCTCAGCTTTTCTGATTGCTCTAAGCTTCTGGCCCATTTTCATTTGACTTGGTTGCATGTTAGTGACTATATTCTCGCAAAAGGTTTGTGATTAGTGACCTTTTCAGGCATGAAAACCAGCCGCTAGAACGTTTTCAAACGGTTTAGAAAGGGCTGGATCTTACGAGATTAACACGAGCTAACAGGAGCGTGAACGATGGAAGCGAGCGATTACGCGATCAAATATCCGCTTGATGCTGTCCATGTGGAGAAGTTCGCCGAGCTGATCGGCAAACCAAAGTCCGCCGTGGAAGAAATGATCAAGGCAAGAAAGCTGCCGGTGATTGAGCTGCGCGACCCAACCAAACCGAACGCCCGCGCGGGTGAACGCTGGGTGTATATCCCTGAGTTCAACCGGGCAGTGCGTGAGGCGTATTACAACCGCCCGGTAGAACAGCGTGATGCCTGGTTGCTGTGGATGGGGCTTTGATGCGAACTGCTTCAGGGAGTGGATACATGAAAAGTGGAATTAGCGGAGCGGTCTCGCAGCTGAATAGTAAAACCAGCCTTTACCGTGGCTTTACTATTCTGAAGCTCCCACGCAAAAAACCATACAGCCGCCAGCGCTATCAGATCACGCATAGTGGCCATTACTTCGGGATTGACTTTGCATTAGCTGAAGCATGCAAAACGATAGACCGAATTATTAATAAAAACCGCTTTATTACTCATTAATTACAAGGTGTAGCGATGAGCACTGAAAACATCCCTTCAATTGCCAGCCTGCTGAAGCATGGATGCCAGGTCACACACTTCAGGAATACACGCGGTTGGATTGAAACTCCTGACGGGCGTTTCTTTAAGCCGGAGCCTAACAAGGTTCGTTTTATTAAAGAAATGAACAGGCCTTTTATTTATACGCAGAAAATAAATAAAGGGATTGCCGCCGCGTTGATTAACGCACTTAAAAAAATCCTGTAGTCAAAGGGGCCATTATGTTTACCGAAGAGAAAACATCGTGGGAACGTGAAATGCTGATACGCGAAGCGGTGGAAAGCGCAGAGCAGGGCTTCACCGTTCACCTGAAGAACGGCGCTCGCGTTAACGTCACCGCTGACAGCCCGTCGATTGACTTAATTATTTACGGTCTGGAGAAAACAATTCGCGGTAATCATGAGCGTGCGCGAATGACGTTTATCGACTTTTTGTATTACTGGCACGAAAGGTTATTTAAACAGGTTAAAAGAAAACCGCGCCCCAACCACTAATTAACCAGCGTTAAAAATAACGGCATTCATTTTGCCGGGGCTTCGTTTTGCCTTTTTCAGGAGGTCGTCATGTCGATCAAGTCAATAAAGCTGGAAAGCGGAATAAGTGATCCGGAGTTTATGCAAATAAACACCGATGCGCGCATAAGTGAGCGCGCCCAATTGTTGGGGCTGCTTCGCATCTATATGGGCTTACTGAAAAAGGAAAGCCTCACCCCGGAAGAGATTTATTCATCAGTTGAGCGGTGGATCGTCAACCGCGAATCAACCAATAACGAGGGTAACAAGCAATGAATAACGTCATGTTAGATGTTCGCGTGCTGGGGAAATCGCCTGATTCCCCGATTTTTGCCATCGAATGTGTTTTCTTTGAACCGTCCACCGGGAAGATCGGCCCCGGATACTATCGCGCTATTGATATCACAACGGTCGGTGGTATTTATCCCGAGGCGGTTTTGCAGCTAATGAGAGGGGATTCTGCGCAACGGGCCGAGGTCATCAACGCAACGTGCAGCGCGATCGATGCCGTTGCGGGGGCCTGTCGTTTTATCGCTTCCACCGCTTCAAAGCACGAGAAGCTCTTTTGCTGGTCTGCGGGGGATTCTCTTAGTGTTGCAGCGCTGGCACATGCTGTTTCCCGGTATGATTTAGAGCCATTCTTACCGCCCTTTGAAGTCCGCAACCTTTCAACGCTAATCCATATCGCAGGCGTTACCGGGTACGCCCCGCACCCGCGCCGCTCTTCTGCTACCTACCTGCTGACCGATGCTGTTTATCGTGCCGAGCAGACGTGCGAGATCTGGCAGCGCCTGACCTCCCCACACCTTGAATCGCTGTGAGGGCCGCCATGCATCCGCGTCTCTCCGTTATATGCAGCGCACCGCTGCCAGTCTGCACCAGGGCGCTAGCCGCCCTGAAATGCTTCGCCCGCGGTCAGCGTAATTTTTCCCGCGTTAAACCGCATGCCTATCCCGAAAAAGAAGCCCGGGAAGTGCGAACCGGCGACACCGTGACGATCTGAGGCTTGCAAATGAACGAACAAACCAATTACCGCCAGTTCTGGCGAAGCCTCGTGATCTGCTGCGTGCTTTGCGTGCTCCTGTTTTGGATCCCGATGGGGTACCTCTCTTTTCGTACCGCCTCTGTGGTGTGGGAGGCGCTGTGGTCGCTTATTACAACGAAATAGACCCATTCGCCGCCCAATGGCTGCGTAACCTTATCGACGCCGGCCATATTGCGCCGGGCGTCGTTGATACCCGCTCAATTGAGGATGTGACCCCCAATGACCTTATCGGATTCAATCAGTGCCATTTCTTCGCCGGGATCGGCGGATGGTCGCTTGCGCTGCGTCGCGCAGGATGGCCAGACAGTCGCCCTGCGTGGACAGCATCATGCCCCTGCCAGCCTTTCAGCGCGGCAGGCAAAGGGCTTGGGTTTGCTGACGAGCGGCACCTATGGCCCTCCGCACATTGGCTTATTGGCCAACGCCGTCCTGTCGTGGTCTTTGGCGAGCAGTCTGGAAGCGCTGACGCGGACGACTGGATCGACCTTGTACAAGCTGACTTGGAAGGGCTGGGCTATGCCTTCGGGGCGCTTGCGTTTCCGTCTGCGAGTGTCGGTGCGCCGCACTGGCGCGATCGTGCTTACTGGGTGGCCGACGCCGACGGCGAATGCATGGAAGCACCCATCGAATGCCGGTCGTCAGGGGTCACCGAATTTGCAAACGGTAGCCGCATTGTCTGGTTGGCCGACCCCAACCGCCACGGACGGGAAGGGCGGCTATCAGGGGGGCAGGATTCGAAACGGAAAACTGTCAACGGATCGGCTGGATGTGACAGCACAACTTGCGGGCTGGCCTACGCCGACAACAAGCAACGACCGTTCACCGTGTCCGCAGGAAGCTATGAGGACATATCGCGACAATGGAACAAAAATTCAGAAGCGGTTGCAGGATGTGGCGGCGCTGTGCAACCCGGCCCGGTTAACGGCTTCTGGCGAGATGCTGATTGGCTGTGCGGCAGAGATGGAAAGTGGCGGCCAGTTAGACCCGGATCATTCCCGCTGGCTAATGGGGTTCCCGGCAGAGTGGGAAGACTGCGCGCCTACGGAAACGCCATCAACATTGAAGCGGCGACAGCGTTCATAAAGGCTTATTTGGCGGCGGTGGATCATGTCTGATTCTTCCGCTGTAGCCTGGGAGTGGAATGCTAAACGGCAGGCTATTAACCCAAACCACGTCGCTGATCCTGAAATTGAGTATCTCACCCCAAAAGGCGAGCGGAAGACGCTCGCCTATGGCGATCTCGTTGATGCGGCTTACCGTTACCCCATGCGCCCGCGCGAAGGGGAGGCGCGAGAAGCATTTGACCGTAAAGGTCGCGCCAGATACCTCCGCCGCCGGGTACAAACGCTCCCGGCATTTATCCGTAAGCGTTTCGCCCAGCACCTTGAAAACCTAGAACGCAACAAGCCAAAAGATGCGGTGCGTTGGTTGTTCGGTACCTTCGAGCGTCATGTTTTACGCCGTATTGATGCGGTGAATGCGCAATACCTGCCTCAAAGCAACCTGCCCGCAATCCTTATCCCGCTGCGAGATGAATTCCATCTGCTGCCGTGGGCCGACAAAAAGCGCCTGAAACGACTGGCCTATAAGCTCGCCAACCTGATGAAAAGCGAGTTTATGCGCGAGTTTGATTTTCAGTATGAGAAAACTGCCGATGTCGAGTTTTCCACGCTTTACGCATACGGCTTTATCGCCAGCAAAGCGACAGCGCTCAATATTGCGATCCCGGGCTGGGATAAATATTGCGATGAATCACTTCAGGCCGAAGATGCACTGCGTGCTATTGCGCGCCTTCAGAAAGAAAAATGGTGGCTGAGTAAAATCCGCCGTATCCACGACCGCTGGCGCGAACACCTCATGATCGCAACGGGTTATGTCAGCAAGGTGGCATCGCCGTATTGCTCCGATCCCTGCTTCAGGGAGTGGGTAGCCCAGAAGAAAGCAAACCTTGAATTTCTTAATGCGATGGAGCTGGAAGACCAGGACACCGGCGAGCGTAGTTCTTTGCTGGATAAGGTCATGGGTAGCGTATCTAATCCGAAGATCGCGCGCCATGAGCTGATGGTACGCATGCGCGGGTTTGAAGATATGGCTAACGAAATGGGCCTGGTCGGCATGTTCTACACCTTGACTGCGCCGTCGCGTTATCACTCAACGCATGTGCAATCCGGGAAGCGAAACGATAAATACCGCGACGCCAGCCCGCGCAAAACTCAGAAATACCTCTGCAAAGTATGGTCGCGCGTCCGTGCCAAATGGGGGCGCGAAAAGATTCGCACCTTTGGTTTTCGTGTTGCCGAACCGCATCATGATGGAACCCCACACTGGCACCTGTTGTTATTCCTGCGACCAGAAGAGGCTGAGTACGCCACAGCTATTTTCCGCAAACATGCGCTGCGTGAAGACGGTGGCGAGCCAGGCGCTCAAGAGCACCGTTTTACCGTCACGCCGATTGATGAAAAATTTGGCTCAGCGACGGGGTACATCGCGAAATACATCTCAAAGAATATCGACGGTTACGGTATGGATGGCGAGTTAGACGACGAGTCCGGCCAGCCAGTCAAAGAGATGGCAAAGCGCGTTAGGGCGTGGGCTTCTCGTTGGAGCATTCGCCAGTTTCAGCAGATTGGTGGCGCTCCGGTTACGACCTGGCGCGAGCTGCGCCGGTTGGGTAGCCGTGAGCTGGTATTGCATCCGGAACTTGAAGCGGCCCGCGCGGCAGCTGATGCGCCGGACTGGCCGGGATACACTAACGCCCAAGGCGGCCCATTTGTTCCGCGAGATTGTCTGCGCGTTCGCCTCAACTACGAATACACCGAGGATGGCAATGATTATGGTGACACGGTCGCCAAAATCACTGGTATCTATTGCCCGTATTCGGGCGGTGATTCTGTCATTTTCACCCGCACCACCGATTACAAGATTGTGCCGAAGCGTAAGCCGTCGCCGGTCGAGAATTTGACCTTAGATGGCCGCGCAGCGGCCCCTCGGAGTTCTGTCAATAACTGTACGGGGCGCTCTGCTTCGGATGGAAAACCACCGTCAGAAACGGCGGTGACAGCTGATAAAACTGCGCCAGACGACAGTTCAGTGACAGGACTTCCGCTGAATATCGAAGACTTAAGGCGATATTCACGCCAGCAAAGGCAGGAGATCACCTCCAGGCTGAAAAAAACCGGTAGCGAAAGCTCAGATCAAGCCTTCGTGCGCACTGCGCGAGGTCTTCGCACGTCTGTTGATGATGAAACCGCGCTGACATGGGGGCCAAAAGTTACCGCCGCGAAAGATATGAGCCTGACGCCGGAAGAGGCAGAGCAGCGCTGGCGGGAGCAGCTGCGGATCGAGGCTGAGCGGCGCGCGAATAACTACGCCGCAGCAGTTGCGGAATACCAGAGGAAAAAGGCCGAAGCCGCACTGCGCCAGGCGCAGCAAAAAGAAGCATTGCAGAAGAACGGCATTCCAGAAGAGGTGATCGACTGTATCGGCGCGCAGCTGCGTAGCTGTCGGATTTTCGTCAGTGATGACGTTGTGCGGTCAATCGCCGCCGGTGCTCGCGTTCGCCACGGTGGCGGGATGTTGGCGGCGGACGGTGGCCGGTTGCGTGAGGTGAAGGTGTGGCGCGCAGGCGAGAAAGATAAACCAACTTCCGAATATATGGCGGTGTGTGACCTGGTCACGCGCTGGAAGAAGGCGGCCAAACAAAAGGCCAAAACTGAAGTTAAGGGGAAAAAATGAAATCAGCATATATCAGTTATTTCGAAGGGTACGACGCAAAAGGGAATCTGATCTACAACGGGAACGGCGCTGCAACCGTAGAACACGGCGATGGTGAATGCATCGACCCGTCAGAGCTTAAAGATCAGCATTGCACCTTCCTGCTGAAAAAAGCCAGAGAAACCAACAATCTTGTTTCCCGGATTGTTATCAAAAACCTTATGAAATTGTGATTTGGCGGCCGGTCATGGTCGCTTTTGACCGTGCTGGCCATTCTATCGAGCACCGTCATTTTTGGCGGTGCTGCAGGTTGGTATTTTTGAGGATAAGAAAGCGATGAGTTATCTGGGAAGTAAGGCGGCCAGCGGTGTTTATCAAAAAATCATCGCTGAAATGCCGCCGCACGATACCTACATTGAAACGCATTTAGGCGGCGGCGCGATCATGCTGCGTAAACCTCCGGCAAAAGTGAATTGGGGGATCGATATCGACCCGCAAACCGTCGAAGCATTTAACCAGGGCAACCCTGATTTTCTGGATAGGCTGGCAGATACGTTGTTTATTGATGTTGGCGATGCCGTTGAGTTTTTACGTCGTTTCGATTACTCCTCTGCCGGTCGGGTATTGATTTATTCCGATCCGCCATACCTTCATGAAACACGTTCCAGTTCCGCGCGTTATCGACATGAATACACCGTTAGCGATCATCACCGCCTGCTTCAGTGCCTCTGCTCGATGCCGGAAAGCGTGAGCGTAATCGTATCCGGGTATCCTTCTTCTGTTTATGACAACGCTTTGCAGGGCTGGCGCTCGCGAGAGTTTCAGGCCATGACGCGAGGCGGCGTGCGAACGGAGAAAATCTGGATGAACTTTCCAGAGGGGCGCGCGTACTCTCATACTTTCGCGGGTAAAGACTACAATGATCGTTACCGTATAAAGCGTAAAGCAAACCGTTGGAAAATGAAGTTTTTGGCCCTCCCGCATGCCGAACGTTTGGCGATAATGCAGGCGCTTTGCGAAGTCGAGGACTAAAAGCGGGCGGATAATCGGTTAGTAGTGGCGTAAAACTAACCGATACACAATATGTAGTGATAATCCGAAATATTATACGCACACACAGCAAAAACTGTTGCTATGGTTCATGCTTTACTATACATAACGTAACCAATAGCAATATCAAATGAGCGCGTACTGCGCATACCTCTAAGCAGTCGCGCATAGCGATTGTTTTTATATTTATGATTTTATTCTAATTTCTGGATAGCAACCGGACAAAGGAGGCGGATATGTCATTTGCATTCGGATTGTCATTATCCGGGGCTATGTTCAGTTCGAAAGAGCGACTGACCAAGGCTCTGAAGGACAACAAAAACAGTTACACCATTAGTCGTGATGGCTACGTATCTCTTGACCTCAACAAAAAAGAGGTTGTAGATGCAATCACTCGCCAGATTGAGAAGCTCGGCGATATCAAGGAAGAGTCTGGAAAGAAAGGTGAATGAATACAATCATTCTCGCCGTTGTTTTGATTAGTGGCTACCTCTACGTAACTAGATCTGTTTCAGCTCGATATAAATTTAAGCGTTCCGAAGGTTGGGACGCTTATTTTTATGTTGCAGCGTGGGGCGTCTTGTTTACCCTCGTTGCTTGGCTTTTGTGCTCGTTTATCAGTGTGCTAGGTATCTTTCGCTGGATTTATGGCTTCCTGCTGTCGCATGACTTCATCGCGGAAAGCACTATCAAGCGTGTTTTTCCCCTATCCCCCGCAGAGCAATTTAAATTCGCAGATCTGAAATTTGCAGTTTTTGGCGTGACGTCAATGTTGTTAGCTTGGGCGGCAGGGCGTGGCATGAGGTGGTATGTCTGCCGTAATGCTGACAGAAGGATTGATGCGCTGGTAAAGGCCGTACATCATGATCCTTTGGAAAGCCTTCTCATTGAAGCAGCCGTTAGAAAAATGCCAGTAATCATCACTTTAGGTTCGCGGAAATTCTATGTTGGGATAGTTGATTGCCCTCAATTTGAGCATGGTAAAACTGATTACTTGCAGATGTTACCGCTGCTTAGTGGTTATCGTGATAAAGATACTCTGACAGTGAACGTAACAACGAACTACAAGCGACACTATATGGATAGCGGTATTCTCGGCGGCGCCGGGGATGGTCAGATTACACTCGCAGACTTCAGGACGCTGGTTCCTAAAGATGAGATAGAAGGGATATCATTCTTCGATACCGATACTTACTCGCAATTCAAAGCAAAAGAAGAGGCGGACAAAATCGGTTCCACTATGTTATCCCCGGCGTTTGTTCCCAGAAAAAACGGGAGTTAACCCTTCGTTGAGCGGTACACAAGAAGAGGCCTGGTAGGCCTCTTTTTTTTGCTTTTCGTGAACGCAAGAAATTGCACAAATTTGCACAATTTTTGAAACGATGTTTTTGCTGCGCAGCGTCAGCATTGGCGGGGCCTGGGCGGTCTGCACAAAGTGCACAAAAAGAGGTCGGTTTAGCGCGCAGGCGAGGCGGGGGAGCAAGCGCGCGTAAAGGGGGTAAGGGAGGGGGGCGTATCGTTCGCCAGTCGCGTCCTGTCGCGCGCTGACTTCTGGTGCAGATCCAGAGAGCACAAGTGAGTGAACGCGCCAGAATGGCGCTGGCGGCGTCTGGTGAAGGTGTAGTAGGGATTCGAAAGTGAGTGAGCGGCCAGTGTGGCCGGGTACTGATACGGGGCGGCGGGTGCCGCACCGCCAGAAAGGACGATGCGGCCTGGTGTTACTTCGTGCTTTCGAGCAGTGCGTAAGGATTGAAGCGGATCACCTCTTCGCCCAGCCAGTCGTTAACATGCTTCATGGCTTCCATGTATGGCGTCAGCTCGTTGACGGCGAAGACGCGGGCCGCCTTCTCGATATCGCCAAATGATCCGTTGCCTTCTGGAATGGCGCCCATTAATTGAGGCGGCACCCGATGCGCGGCTAACATGTCATCGCGGGTGGAGGACTTCACCCCTACGAATTCATCCTTTGCCGATATCTGGCTGAACGGCAGGATCTGCACGGAGTCTTTGCCGCCGTTAGGGGCGTGAAGAAGAATGTTTTTGAATGCCCCGCCGCGTCGGGTATCTGTTAGCGTCTTCTTCAGCTTGTCGAGGCTCTCCTGATCGGCCATTGCGCTGTTCACGTAGACGATACACCCGGCATGCGAGCCATTGTCGTAATAGAGCTTGCGGAACTTGTCGGCAGAATGTGCCAGGTTAGCCGACAGCAAACCGGCGAAATACTCCGGCATACCGTAGATCTCCTGGTGAATATCGGGGCTAAGAACATGGCAGACAGAGCCAGTTGTAAACTGGTGATCCTGTAGCCCGGATTGGATAAACCAGTAGGTGTTTAGGTCGGAGCCGCGACGGGTATATTTAGCCAGCGAGTTACGAAAGCCGAGAGAACCGCCAAGCCGGTTTTTCCTCATCTCCAGATAGCCGTTCCCGAATACGAACCAGTCCAGCGCGAAGGATGAGAATACCTGGCGGGAAAGCAGTTTGTGCGGAATAAAGCACCCGGCCAGCACGTTGCGTTTGAAATACAGCGCCGACTGGTGCCAGCTGGCATAGCCGAACTGGCGCGCCAACCCGTACCAGTCAACCGGCGTTTCGTAGTATCGCCCGTTGTCGGCGCAGTACATGTTATCGAGCAGGTCATACGCGCCACTCACCGGCCAGGGGCCATCGAATGTGAACGAGTTCAGCTCGGGTGCAGCTTTTAGCGAGACGGCGAGATCGGCCTGCTCCCTGGCATATTGCCTGCCGCGCATGGATTTTCGTTTGCTCAAGGTTAATACTCCGTAACTGTCATACTGCTGCCGCCTTCCTGTCCCAGCGGCTCGTTAATGGTGGCAAGCATCGTCGCCCAGGCGAGATCGCCGTGACTGACGCCGCGCGAGCGGTCAGTGTCGTAAGTGATAACACCGCCGGGGGTAACAATCTTGCGAACAGAGTTGAACGCGCCAACGAGATCAAGCTCTCCCCGGTCATATTCCCAGCGGCCACCGCGAACGAGCTGCTGCATCTTCAGCACAAGCATGCGTTTGCTGGCCGGTGAGAACTGGTAACAGACCGCTGCCGGGAAGTGCTTTTTAACCAGCTGATAAACGGCTTCACCGATGCCGGTACCATCAATCCCGATGTGTTGCACGTTATAGCGACTCAGCATGCCGATAATGAGATTGGCCTGCTCTTCGAACTCCATCCCGCGTATGCGTAGCGTCTCGACGGTGCGGAACTTGCCACCGGCGACCATTGGTATGGCATTGACTGAAATGGCGCCGCTGTCGCCTTTACCGCTGGCACCGTTGGGATCGTAGCCAATCCAGACCGGGCGATCGGCCATCGGGCGGGAGGCATACGGGCGCCAGTCGGGCCAGTCGTCGTAGCCGTCTGCACCGCATGCCAGCAACCGGTTATAGTCAAAGGCGCTTTCACCGCTTTTGATGAACTGGCACCCGTACAGGTTGTCGTATTCCTCCGGGCTGTTTTCGTCGCGGATTTCGTCAATGTCGGTCAAATCCCAGCCGTGATCGATAGCGTCCTGCAATGTGACAATCTGGCGCCAGATTTTGTCCGGGCACATCAGCCCGCTGTTTAGCGTCTTCCAGGACGTATCAAACTCAACCCGCTTTCCGTGGCTGCGCCCTTTGTTGAATGCCTCACCCGTCCAGAAAGGGTAAGCCTCATGGCTTTCTGCTGACGGGGTGGAGAAATAGGTACGCGTCAGCCCTTTTAACGTAGCCATCGCACCGGCCACTTTCTTCAGGTTGGCAAACTGGCCGACCCAAAAAAATTCATCAAAATAGAGATTGCCGGTGTACGACTGCGCCGTCGCAGCGGACGTGCCGAGGAAATGCAGCTCGGCACCGTTAAACAGCTGGATCATGTCGCCGCCTTTCAGCTCAACATCAACCTCAGCGGCAGCAGAGCGAATAAAGCTGCGGAACTGATACGCCTGGCGGCGGCTCGCCGACAGAAAGATCTGGTTACGTTGATGCTTGTACTTCACATCGTCGGAAAGGGCGCGCACCAGGGCTTCGCGCGCAAAGTACCATGTCGCGCCAACCTGACGGCTTTTCAGGATCATGCGGTTGCGCCAGTGGTGGTTGTCGTACCAGCCTCTTTGATGCCAGTGCAGCGAGCCGAGAATATTCTCGCGCAGTGCTGCAATCTGCGACTCTGAGAAATAGTTTTGTTTCTTGCGGATCTTCTTCTTCGGCTGGGTAGCTGCTGTGCCGTTGTCCAGCTTTTTCAGCTGGCGCGTAAGCAGATCAATTTCTTTGAAGTCGCCGCCGGTCTTTTTGTCTTTGGTGGTGAGTTGTATCAACCGTGCATCAATGGACGTCGTCACGCGCTGGATCGGTGGCGTGGCGTCCCATTCATCACGCTTTTTCCATGAGTAAACCGTGTTCTGATTAATACCCATCAGGCGTGCAATCTCCGCTGGCGGGTACCCCTGCCAGTAAAGCTGCCGCGCCCGCTGCATGATGAATGCTTCTTCAATCGCCATTTGTCCTCCTCGCTTCCTGCCGGGGAGATTAACCCGCGCGCGCGTACCCTTTCGCTCGCTTTTGGTTGTGGTGATTCCCTCACAACAACAACGCGTTGAGAGCGTACGCCGCCCCCTGCCATCATCTCCGGGAACTCAGAAACCGAGCGAGTAAACGAACATGGCAGGCACAGCAAAACCACGTAAGAAATTCCGCGTTGCCGTCTCCGGAAATACCGTTGATGGCCGCGAAATTCAACCGCAGCACCTTCGCGATGCGGCAGCGAATTACAACCCGGAGGTGTACGGCGCACGCGTCAATATTGAGCACTATCTCTCTATGTTCCCGAACAGCGATTTTGGCGCGATGGGGGATGTGGTGGCACTCAGCACCGAAGACATTACCGACGGCCCGTTAGCAGGGCGAACCGCCCTTTATGCCGAGATCGAGCCATCAGATCGCATGGTGCAGATGACCGACAAAGGCCAGAAAGTCTATTCAAGCATTGAGCTGCACCCTCAGTTTGCCCTCAACGGAAAAGCCTATGTGGTGGGGCTGGCGATGACCGATACCCCGGCGAGCCTGGGTACCGATCGCCTTAAGTTTGCCGCGCAGCAACGTGCATCGGTGATGGCCTTTAACAACCAGCAGGGCGAAGCGCCAATGTTTACCGAAGCCCTGGAAGCAGAGGTGATAGAGCTGGCCGCCCAGCGCAGTGATGAAGGGGTTAAGTGGTTTAACCGGGTGATGGGCATCATCGGCAAGGGCCAGAAAACCGACGATCAGCGCTTCAGCCAGATGCACCAGGTCGTTGAGGCCGTGGCGCAATCGCAGTCAGAGCAGATTGATCGCTTTAACACTGCCGAGCAGGAGCGACAGCAGGACAAGGCCGCCATTGAGAAACTCACCAGTGAGCTGGCCGAACTGCGGCAAAAGCTGAGTACCACCGATGCCAGCTTTAGCCAGAGACCACCGGCGGGCGGCGGCGCGAACGCGCAGCTGGCTGACTACTGATATTCACAACGAGAGCAGAGAACATGGAAAACAATACCCGTCAGCTGTTTGACCAGTACATTTTGCGCCAGGCGCAGTTAAACGGCGTATCGCCTGCGGCAGTTGCTGCGAAATTTGCGGTTGATCCAACCCGTCAGCAAAAGCTGGAGCAGGCAGCGCAGGAGAGCGATTCTTTCCTGAGCAAAATTAACGTGTTTGGCGTTAATCAGCAGATCGGTCAGAAAGTGTTGATTGGTAGCAAAGGCCCGATGGCTGGCGTCAACAACAGCACCACTACCCGCCGTAATCCGGGCGCAAATCATGCGATGGAGCCGTTTGATTATATGTGCCGTAAGGTCAATTACGACTACGGGATCAGCTACGAACAGCTTGATGCCTGGGCGCACATGCCGGACTTCCAGCCGTTGATTAGTAAGGCGATGGCGCGTCAGATGTCGCTGGATCGCATCATGATTGGCTTTAACGGTACCAAATACAGCGACCCGTCAGATCGTGCCGCTAATCCGCTGTTGCAGGATTGCGGCATTGGCTGGCTGGAGAAAATCCGCACTGAAGCCTCTCACCGCGTCATTTCCGGCGTCACCATCACCTCACGCGATGAAGATAACAAAGTCATTGCGAAAGGGACTTACGGTAACCTCGGCGCTGCGGTCTATGACGCGAAAAACAGCCTTATGGATGAATGGCACAAGCGCAATCCGGATAACGTGGTGATCCTGGCAGGCGACCTGCTGACTACCGGTAATTTCCCGGCCATTAACGCCATGAGCCAGACCAACCCGAACACCGAAATGCTGGCCGGCCAGCTGATTGTTGCGCAGGAACGCGTTGGCAACATGCCGACCTTCATCGCGCCTTACTTCCCGGTCAATGGCGTATTGATCACGCCGTTTAAAAACCTGTCGGTGTACTACCAGCGCGGCGGGCTGCGCCGGACGATCAAGGAAGAGCCGGAGTACAACCGCGTCGCGACCTACCAGTCCTCAAACGATGACTTTGTGATCGAGGATTACGGCAACGTCGCATTTATCGACGGCATCACCTTTGCCGAGGCGCCGGAAGGTGGCGCGTAACCGCACACTGGCGGGCTTAGGCCCGCCGTTCATCGGGGAAGAAACAATGCTGACACCGGCACAACGACATTTTCAACGCGTCATGGCTGAACGTCATGGCAAGGCTGAGGATTTGTCCGATACGGCGCGCACTGCGCATGAGCAGATCCTGCATCGCATGCGCATGGATATGGCCGCGCTTAAAAAAATTCAGGGCGAGCAGGCGAAAGCCGCGCTTAAGCGCCAGATGCTACCCAACTACGAGGGGTGGATTGAGGGAACGCTCGAAGGTAATAGCGGCCGCCAGGATGAAGTGATCACGCGCCTGATGATTTGGGCGATAGATGTTCGTGATTATCCACTGGCGGCGCGAATCGGGCGTTACGTCATCGAGCATAACCTGGCGATGCCAGACCGCTTTAACCGCACGGCGGCGACGGCTCTGGTCGATGAAATTTGTGATCCGATCCTGGTGCAGGTTAAGGCCGACGACAGCACCGACGTATCGCCATATCTGGCGGTGCTCGATGAAGTAGCCGAGTTTACCGCCGCCAGTGATATGCCAGACATGGTGCGCGCCAAACTCCACAAAGCACGCGCTTTTGCCCTGCGCAACGGCACGCCTGCCGAGCAGGAAACTGCACTAGGGCTGCTGCGCACTGCACTGATCATGGATCCTGGCGCAGGGGTGAAAAAGCTGATCGACAAACTCGCCAGTCAGCTGAAGAAAACCGCTGCTGCGACTATTACCGAGGGTGAGTCTGCTGGCGACGATGGCGCAGAGGGGCAGAGTGATAGTGCTGCAGCACCACCGGTTCCGGCGGTGGCGGACGGAAAGCCCGCACCTAAAACCGCCCGTAAAAGCACAGCCAAAAAACCAGCGGCGCGCAAAACCACAACGAAAAAAGCGCCTGCCGCCAAAAAATAACCGACTTGCGCCCCGTGCGCTGGCGGCGCGGTCGGAGATCTGCAACGCACTGCGTTTTCTTTTCTCCGTCCGCTCACCGCCACCTTTTCTGGAGACTACACCATGAGCCTTGTAGCCCCCCGCACAATAACCCCCTCAGCAGAGGATGTGCCGGATGTGGACGACGGCGGCGAGAAAGTCACCGCCGGTGTGTTCTGGCCCGAAATTGTGTTGAGCGATGCCCGTAAGGAGATGCGCATTACCGGCACGGTGACAACTTCGAGGCTGAAGCATGTTGTTATCGAGGCGGTAGGCCATGCCGCTGACCAGCTCGATACCTGGCGGATCGAGCAGCAGAACGCCGGATTTGCATCACTGGATACCGTGCCAGCAATGGAAATTAACGGGCAGAGCGCAAAGGTTTACCGCTGGCGCCGCGCGGTTTACAGCATAGCCCGCGCCCTGCTGATCGAAACGTTCCGTGATGTGGACACGACCGGCGACGCCGGGGAGAAGAAAGCCGCTGCGCTGGCAAGCCAGGCAAACGATCACTGGCGTGATGCGCGCTGGGCTATCTCCGATATTCGCGGCGAAGTTCGCAATTCTGCGGAGGCATTCTGATGAAAGTGAAGGCCTTACAGGGCGATACGGTGGATTTGCTTTGCCAGCGTTATTACGGAACCACCCAGGGTGTCACCGAGATTGTGCTTGCTGCGAACAAGTCACTGGCTGATCAGATCTTCATGGAGGCCGGGCAGGTGGTGGAACTGCCGGAGGTAAGCGCCTCGGCGACAAAGGAGACGGTGCAGCTATGGAGTTAATAAACCGCGCCTGGAATTGGGCCGCATACCTCTGGTCGGTGTTCCTCGGCAGCGTCGGAATGATGACGCAAAAGGACTGGCTGACGGCTATTGCGGCAGTAACAGGGGTAGTGGTGGCGGTGTTAGGTGAAATGCATCGCCGCCGTATGGCCCGTATCCATGAAACCAATAACGTGCTGCTGAACGATTTGATCGACGCCATTCGCGACGACACGGAAAACCGGCAGGACGTGAAAGAGCTGATCCGCACTATCAGGGAGGCGCCACGATGAAAAAGGGCGTTATTGCCTGCTCTGTCGCCGCGATTATCTCGCTGGCTGCCGCGCTCTGGCCGCAGTCACTACGTACCAGCCCGGAGGCGCAACTGAAGATGGCGAAATATGAGGATTGTCGCAAGACCCCGTATTACTGCCCGGCAGGCGTACTAACCGTGGGGATCGGCTCGACCGGGAAAGTGCAGAACCGGGAGTATGCCGAGCAGGAGATTGCCGAGCGCTGGGTGAATGACCTGATGCGCGCGGAACGGTGCGTTAACCGCGAGTTTAACGGCGCAGCTGCACCGCAGCGCGTTTTCGAGGCGCTGACCGATAGCGCATTTAATGTCGGTTGTAGCGGGGTTGCCTGGTACACCAACAGGCAGGGGAAGAAGGTTAGAACGACGATCTGGCGTAATGCGCAATCGGCTGACTGGCGCGGCGTCTGCGAGCGGGTAACGGATTTTGTTAACTCAGGCGGCAGGCGCTTGCAGGGACTGGTCAGCCGCCGGGAAGAGTTCCGGGAGTGGTGCTTGTCAGATCCTGTGTTTAAGGGGGCGAAATGAAAGGGTTGATTGCCGTTATCACGGTGATCTGTGTCCTTCTGGCGGTGGCCTGCATCCGGTTAACCACGGAAACCAACAAGCGCGAAGCCGCAGAAAGAGCGCTGGCAGACGCTAACCAAAAACTGAACCAGACCAGCGATGTGCTGGCCGAAGTGCGGGCGCTGCGCCAGGACGTCAGCGAGATTGAAGCCAGTGTGAAAGCGCTGGGGCAAAAGCGTAACGAAGCCGGGGAGAAACGTCGTGAAAATATCAAAACTGAACTGGCCGGCGATCCCTGCGCTGCTGCTCTTGTGCCTGACGTTGTCGCTGACAGCCTGTACCAGCGCGCCGCCGAAGTCGCCGCCGGTGATCATTCAGGAGCCTTTGCCAGAAAGCCTGACGGCAAAAACTGAAACGCCAGCGCCGCCGCCCAGGCCGATGCGCTATGGGAATCTTGTGATCTGGTCTGATGCGCTACTTGATGCGCTGGATACCTGCAACGCGGATAAGGCGGGCATTCGGGAGCTGGAACTGCGGCGAATAGCCCGGGGGATGAAATGAAAAAAGCCGAATTGTTACGCGAGGCGCTGATCGCCGCAAACACCTGGTGTAAGGCCAACCCTGAACTGATCACCGTCTGGGTTGAGAAGGGGAGCATTGAGACGCAAGCGACTGGCGAACCCTCGTTTATGTATCACTACACCATCCAGGTGCTGGCCGTGGACTTTCCGGGGCAGGTGGATGATCTCATGCTGCCGATCATGGCGTGGGTATGGCATTACCAGCCTGATTTGCTGCTCAACCCGGACAATAACCGCAAAGTTGAGTTTGACGCGGACATTATCAGCGATGACATGGCCGATGTGCTGTTCAAGGTGCCGGTCTGGGAGCGCGTCATGGTGGAGAACGTCAACGGAAAACCCGTTGCTACGCACCTGGCGGAAGATCGCCCGCGCATTAATGGCGGTGAGTGGGAAGCGGTCTTTGATCCGGGCTTTGAGGGAGCGATGACATGAACAATGACGCGGCGCTGTTTCAACAGCTTGATCAGGTTTTCGCGGAAATCCTATCTGCTATGACGCCAGCACGTCGCCTGCGCACGGCGAGAGGCATTGCCACCACGCTGCGCCGTACTCAGAGCCAGCGGATCGGTAAGCAGGTTGCGCCGGACGGCACACCGTACCAGAAGCGGCACCGCCGGGTACTGCGTTCGCAGGCCGGGATCGGGTTTATCTGGCAAGGGGAAGAGCGCCGTCTGCGCAACTGGCGGGCGACGCGTGGTAGTCGCGGGCGCATGTTAACGGGGTTTGATGAGGGGCGCGGCGCGGTGCGGTCGTTTTACCGTGCTGATATCGAGCGTTATCTCGATATCAGCTTCAACGAGACTCGCCGCGATACGACAAAAGCCGATCCAATGTTCCGTCGCCTGCGCACCGCGCGCTTTCTGAAAGCCCGCGCCACCCCTGAAGGGGCAGGCGTGGGATTCACTGGCGTGGCGGCCCGTATTGCCCGCGTTCACCAGTATGGATTGCGTGACCGGGTGAATGACAGCGGTGCGATGGCGAGCTATCCCCGCCGTGAACTGCTGGGCCTGAGTAAGACGGATCGAATGATGATTGCCCGGCAGGTGATTGATTCGCTGGGAGTGCGCTGATGGATATTGCCGAGCTGATCCGCCTGCTGGAGAACATCGGCCGCACCGGTACGGTGACGGAGATCGACGAGGAAAACTGGCGCGTCCGGGTACAAAGCGGCGGACTGGAAACGACCTGGCTGCGCTGGAACGCGCAGCGGGCCGGGGCATTTAAGGTCTGGGTGCCGCCGTCCATTGGCGAGCAGGTCTGGCTCTTGTGTCTCGGCGGTAACACGGATACCGCCATCATTGGTGGCAGCCTGTACAGCAACGACAATCCGGCGCCGGGCGCGACGCGTAATGAAATGGTGGTGACTGCTCCGGATGGTGCGCGCTTTCGCTATGACGCTGAAGCGGGCGCTTTGCAGGTGGCAGGCATCAAATCAGCGGTGATTGAGGCGTCGGTGATCGTCACTCTGGATACGCCGGAGGTGAACTGCACCAACCTGTTGCGCGCGAAAAATCTTGATATCGCTGAAGGCGGGGAAATGCGTGGTGATTTTAATCATACCGGAGGGGCGTTTATCTCTAACGGCGTGCAGGTGGATAACCACAATCACGGCAAAGTTGAACGCGGTGGTGACTGGACGGAGGGTACCCGATGAGCGAGCGATATCGCGGTATGAATGCGAATGGTGCCGGGACGCTGACGGATGAAGATCATGTGTGGCAGTCCGTGGGCGATATTCTGCTGACGCCGGTTAATACGCGCATCATGCGCCGCAATTACGGCTCACTTTGCCCGGATTTGATCGATAGCCCGCAGAACGACGTCACGCGACTGCAACTGATGAGCGCCGCCGTTATCGCGCTGGCTGCATGGGAGCCGCGGATCGCGCTTGATGCTATCAATATTCACTATTCTGCCTCAGGCGCAATAACGGCGGAGCTATCCGGAGTGCTGACTGAAAGCATGGAAAAGAGCACCAGATCGGTAACGTTAAGGAGCGCCAAAAATGCCGACAATTGACCTCTCGCAGCTGCCGCAGCCGACCATTATCGAGGAGCTGGATTTTGAAGAAATCCTGATCGAGGTGAAAGCGGTGATGGTAGCCGCTTATCCGACAGATCAGCAGGCCGCCGTTATTGCCGCCCTGGCGCTTGAGTCTGAACCATTAAATGTACTCGCCCAGGCGCTGGCATATCGCGAGATGTTACTGCGCCAGCGTATTAACGAAGGGGCGGCCGCCTGCATGCTGAGTCATTCGACCGGCGACGATCTGGATAATATCGCGGCGAACCTCGATACCGAACGCCTGATCAAGACCGAAGCAACCGAGACAACTGATGCCGAAATGGAAAGTGATGAGGCGCTACGCCTGCGGGCGCAGGCTGCTTTTGAAGGGATGAGTGTCGCCGGGCCATCGGCGGCCTATGAATACTTTGCCCGCAGCGCCAGCGGAAAAGTTGCCGATGCCAGGGCTTCCAGCCCGGCACCGGCAGAAGTGATTATTGCGGTGCTATCCACCGAGGGCGACGGCACCGCGTCGCCAGAACTGCTGGCCGTTGTTGCCGAAGCGGTAAACGATGAAGAGGTTCGCCCATTAGGTGATCGCGTGACGGTGCGCAGTGCTGAGATTGTCGATTACGAGATTGACGCCACGCTGTACCTGTATCCGGGGCCGGAGTCAGAGCCGATCATCAATGCGGCCGACGCATCGTTGCAAAAGTTCTTAAAGCAGAACGATAAAAAAATCAGCAGAGACGTGGCGCGCTCCGCAATTTCAGCAGCGCTACATGTCCAGGGCGTACAGCGCGTCGTGCTGAACTCACCGGCGGACGATATCAGGATCAGCGATATCCAGGCGGCCAGGAATATCAGCTACAACCTGGAAAATGGCGGAACGGATGAATAATACGCTTCTCCCCCCATCTGCCAGCTCGTGGATGCGTGGCGCCGAAGCTGCAACGGCGAAGCTGTCCGGGATAACGGTAGCCATTCGTACGCTGTGGACACCGTCGGCATGCCCGGTTGATTTACTGCCGTATCTGGCGTGGGCGCTGTCGGTTGATCGGTGGGATAAGAACTGGCCGGCAGAGAAAAAAATAGCGTCAATCCAGCAATCCTACTGGCTCCATCGCCGAAAGGGCACTCGTGCAGCCGTGCGGCGCGTGATTGAGGATATGGGGTTTTCTGCCACGTTCGCGGAATGGTTCGACGTCGGTGACGAGCCGGGCACATTCCGGCTTGAGGTGGATGTTAACGAGGTTGGGCTGACACCGAAAACCCTGGACGAATTAAACCGCCTGATCGGTGATGCAAAGCCGGTCAGTCGGCATCTGGCACAAATGACGATTGCGACAAGCTCCAGGGGCGGTGTGTGGGTGGGGGCGGCAATATTTGATGGTGAAGAAATTACGGTTTACCCGTCGAATTATGAGCCAGATACCAGCATTCGCTATGACGGTGCAGCGCAGTTTGACAGCAATTATTACTACTCAGGTAAATAACATGGGAAAAATTAACGACCGCATTCAATGGCGCGAAGAGGTGTACCAGATTGCTCGTGGCGATAAAGTCGAGGGCGGGCTGGGTGGTACTGCAAACCGGCAGGCGCAGCAGCTGGCCGACAGAACCCTTTACCTGAAGGCACTTATTGAATCTTTTAAGGACCACACCGAAAAGACATTTTATATTACGGAAGGTGACCCGGACGGCACTATTACAGGACGGGAAAATACTACATCCGGTGAGATTTTCCGCGTGGCTCAGGGCGTCGGTGCGGATAATGCCTTTATTTATTATCTGAACGATAACGGAACAGCGGTCGCCATTGCGCGGGTAAATGCGATGAACCGGGTTAAGCCGACGGATAATAACGCCTTTCTTTTCCGTGCAGATAACGGGATTGTGGCGGCAATTATGCCGGACGGTACGTTACGTGCGATTGCCGTTAAAGCTGATGAGTTGATAGCGCCGTTTCTTGAAACAGAAAATATTTCATCTAAAAAAATCTCGGTCAGTGGCGGTAACATCCGGGAAGGGAAGCATCCATTTTCGTTATCAGCTGATAACGGGGATATTCTGGTTGTTGACGGCACTGGCAAGATGTACGGCATTGAATGCGATTTCAGTAAGATTAGCCTGGGCGGTGTGGATATCCGGGAATTATTCGGCGAAGCAAAGCCGCAGGAGGTCAAAATCTTCAAAATGGGGATGATTTCCGGCTATATCCATTTTGCCTTTTATGGACAGTCTCAGGTTATCGCCACAACAAACGGAACTATTCATACATCGTCATTTGACCCGGACAGCCTGATGTTATACGGCGGGTTAAAGTCGTTTGGTACACCAGGCTATAACACCTCCGTGCCGGAGGCCGAATACAATAAAGCGCTGCGCCCGATGTATGAGGTAAACGGCGAGTCATATTGCTCAGGAATGGCTATCGCCGCACGTCAGTATATCAATGATAAGTACCCGAACCGTGATGTAAAAAATATTTACACGGTTAACGGCGCGGGTGGGGCGACGCTGGATATGCTGAAGAAAGGAACAGCGCCATATAACCGTATGGTTCAGCAAACTGTCGCGCTTATCTCATTACTGCGGGAAATGGGTGAGGCATATCATTGCCCCTCAATGGGGTGGTCTCAGGGTGGGAGTGATGACGGTCAGGCAACCGACCCGGATGTTTACCAGAATGGCGTAGATGCGCTACGGGAAAATTATAATGCGGATATTCTGGCACGGACGGGGGTGAAAATAGACCCTGCATGGATTATTAACCAGATTAATAATTACATGCGATATCCGGCCCTGAACGGGAAACCAAATATTGGCCTGCGACAGTATAAAATGGTGACCGACAGCAGCAGTAAATATTATGCCGCATCACCCACTTATATTTGCGATTTCATTGATGTTGCGCACTGGACGAAAGAAAGCCAGGTTAAGGTCGGTGCGTATTTTGAAAAGACGCGGAGGGCGTTACTTGAAAAAGGTGACTGGAAACCCGTCCACCCGGTTTTAATTACCACTTCGGGGATGATGAGTAATGCGATGTTTCATCTTCCCGAGGGAGCGCCGCTGCAATTTAACGTTGAGTACGTCAGTGCGGCCACAAATTACGGTTTTAGTGCGGCGCAGGCAGATGGAACACCGATAGGAATCGATCGCGTTCGTCTGGTTTCGGATGACACCGTGGAAATACGGTATACCGAACAACCCTTACCGGGAGCCGTATTAATGTACGGGCAGACCGGCCAGACTGGCGACCCAAACGCCGCGGACGGTTCGGGGCTGGGGCGTACGAATGGTATGCGCGGAAACCTCTGTGATACCGCCGGGAACAACGAAAAAATATATGTATCAGCCAGCGAACCAGAATACCCGCTACATAACTGGTGCTGGATGTTTACTGAATCAATGGGGGTATAGTTTATGGGACTTGATATCAATATGGGCTTTACCGCCACGCGCGTACTGACCGACATTTTATTAACCCACGTCGCGCAGGAGAAAATGACGTACCTGGGGCTGTATGGCGACACCGTCCCGGCGACGGTTAAAAACCAGAGTCCGGGTGAGCTGGTCACCCCTGTTGTGCAATATCAACCGGCTAACTGGAGGTTGGGAGCGAATTATCTTTCATCCGCTGCCCGCAATTTGTCAGCCGCAGTGCAGTCAGTCGGTCAACCTCAACAACTGGATAGCACCATTTTTGTGGCCTTTAATGCCGGAGAGACGGACGTTAATCCCGGCGTGGTGACTCATGTTTATGTTGCATCGCTGTGGGGAACGCTGAACCCAATTTCCCCGTACCAGAACGCCGGTCGCTTATCCATTTCACTGACGACGGATATCGACGGAACGCGATTTATCACGCTGAAATGGGGGACAGGCGATAACGTTCCATCATTTTCCTGCGCGGTGAAGTTTGACTGGACTACAGCGGTCACACCGATTTTTGCTATGGGCTCACGAAACAGCGAGGGGGGCCTGGCTCTTGAGGTTCGCGTTGGTGATGTGTCGTTAACCGCCACGGCGCAAGTATCCCCGGTAGCCATCCCCGAGGGGACCACTGACTGGAGGCTGTATGCTGGTCTGCTGTCAAGTTTCCCGGTCACTGACCTGAAGGTCTATGCGGCGGCAGTCTGGTCGTCCTGGCTTGAGCCTGCAAGTATCAGCGCAGAGCTGGATATTATGGCGGTCAATCTGCTGAGTCACCTGAATAAGCAGTGATGGGAGGGGTTATGGCCGAAAAAAAATACATCACGACGCTGACGCCAGCCGGAGAGGCAAAGCTTGCGGCGGCGGCGCTGACGGGGGAGCCGGTAGGATTTGCTTATATGGCCGTTGGTGACGGGGGAGGGAGCGCCGCGGCGCCGGATCCATCTCGCACGGATTTAATCAATGAGCTCTACCGGGCAAACCTCAATCGGCTGATTATTGCTGATCAGGCAGCAAATATTATCCGTGCAGAAATGATTATGCAGCCGCAGGTTGGGGGATTCTGGCTAAGAGAGGCGGCCCTTTATGATGAAGATGGCGTTTGCCTTGCAGTTGCAAATCTGCCTGAGTCATACAAGCCGCTACTGTCCGAAGGCTCCGGCAAAATGCATGCGGTTAACCTCTGGATCGCCATAAGCAATACCGCTGCCGTGGAGCTTAAAGCCGATCCGTCAGTCATTCTCGCGACGGTTGAGGAGGTCGACAAAGCTAAGGCTGAAGCAAAAGATTACACGGATGAAGTGGCCGGCGCGCTGGATACCGATATTCAGCAGGCGATTGCCGACGCAATAGTGGCGGCAAAGCGTGATTTCTGGGAAGAAGAAAACCCGCCAGGAACGGTGCGCTTCTTCGCGCAGAATATCGATCCGAATGAGAAATGGCCGTGGTCAGAATGGGTGTACACCGGCGAAAATAAAACGATCCGCGTCGGCAAGGCCGACGGTTCGGACGTGGGGCAAACCGGCGGAAGCGATACCGTAACCATTGAGCGCGCTAACCTGCCCGTCGTTCAGATTGATGTGAACGGCGAGACCAGCGTACAGCTCGAGCAAAAGCTGACGACCACGCGCGGCGGTGTTCACAATCATGGCGGGGTGGCCGGTAAGGATGACCCGTGGGAAATAGGCGGGGATGTGCGGCAGCTCTTTAACCCGAAAGAACTGGGTGTGACAGATGACGCCGGAGAGCACGATCACGAAGTCACGGTACCGCCGCACAAACACACGACCAATGGCAAAACCGATAACCTCGGTGAAGGGGAATCAATCAGCGTGGTTGAAGCTCACACGCTGCTGATGTGCTGGACGCGCGTGGCATAGTATCGAGCATCATCAAAGATAACTGAGCTGCAGCACTGTCAGAAATGGCGATGTTTGCCGGTATAGCAAAGCCCCTCAATGAGGGGCTTTTTGTTGGATTAAAAGAGGCGATTAAGTGAGTTGGTTGTTGCATTAATGGCTTTGGTGGCGCTGCTCTGAAGGTCTGCCAGGGCATCGCCGATGGAGGATGATTGCAGCTTCTCACGAAAATCCGCGTCCGCCCGGCTGAGGCTTAACGTAAATTCAATTTTCTTTGCACCACCGAACTGATCGAACTCTGTTTTCCCTCGTTCTAGTCGCGTCATGACGTACATCCCGTAAATCCTGCCATCACCTTCAATCAGCGGCCAGGGGCGGCCGGAATAACCGATCGTCTCCAGCGCAGAAAGCGACAGGTTGCCGCCGGTAATTTCCGGATAGAGCACCCCGGACAGGGTAATGTTATCCTCGCCCGGCCCGATGTACTGCCACCCGGCAGACTGATTAACCCGGTCGTTCTTAACGTGCCGCCATTCCTGCGCGTGCTGGAGCTGCTGATAGGGGGCCGTGCGCAGCGTAAAAACAAACATCCCGAAAACCATCATCATACTGATTACCTCTAATCTCTGTCGCGGAACGAGCCACGGTTACTTCTGTTTGTGCTGGCCATTGCATCGAGAACGACATTCCTGACCATTCTTTCCAGATCCCGCGCCGAATGCTGGCCGACTTCGTTAAAGACCAGATTAAACACTGGCGCCCCCCTGGCTGGGGCGGAAACGGGCGCTGACAGCGGGCCTTGCGTCGCCGTCGGCACCGAGAGAATGCCGCCTGCCGCCGGAGCTGCAACGCGTGGTACCGCCTGCGGTGAGATCCGAGCCTCCTGATAGGCACCGCGCAGGGCCAGCGCGCGAGGCAGGTTTTTAAAAATGATGTCGCCAGGGCCAATCTTTTTGCGCGCTTCCTTCGTGTTGTCGGCGGTCGCCTTCGTGTTATCCGCAATGCTATTCAGGCGGCGCATTGTGCCGGTGTTGCCGGACAGCGGCGAGGCGGCGGGCGGCGCGCCTGCGGTAACGGGGGAATCTGATTTTTTAGGTGACCAGTCCCACGCCTTTTGAACCATTTTCTTTTGTTTCGGATCCCACTCCCACGACGTCGGTTTTTTTGGTTCGAGGTTGTTGGCCTTGGCCCGTGCAGCGTCAATTCCGGAAGGGATTAGCCCCAGCTTTTCAAGCAATAAGCTGACACCTTCGGTCAGCAAGCGGAGAGGGGTGAAAAGCAGATTCAGGGCGGTACCCAGCACCTCGCCAAATGTTTTCCCGGCGCTGGCGCACTTATCCAGCGCATCGCGGGAAAAATCAATCGGTGTAAATAGCTGACTGAACCAGCCCCAGACTTTCGCCACTCCGGCGCTGATGGCATCAAACAGCGGCACCAGGAAAGAAAATGATTGAATCAGTGGGGAAAGCCCCTGGCTGATGCCGGTAAACAACCCGGAGAAAAATGCCTTAATCGGCTCCCAGTATCGCCAGATGAGCAGGCCAGCGGTAATGAACGCCGCCAGAATCAGACCGGGGATCCCCAGCAGTGAAGCAAGGATGACTCTTAGGCCTGAGAACGCCACGCCGAGCGTCGAAATGCCGCCGGTCGCGGTGATTGATGAGATGCCGATCATACTGAGCATCAAACGGAGTTTTGCCAGTGGGCCAAGGATGAAGCTGGCGCCAATGCTGGCAATACCAACCGCCCCGGCAAAGACAGTCAGCGCCCCACCAACAAGGATCAGAGTCTGCGTCAGTCGCGGGTTTTCTTTTACCCATTCGCTGGCTGACGTGATTAGGTCGCTTAACCCCTGAGTCAGTTTACGTAATGGACCGTCGGTGGTTTCTTCCACCTGGATGCGGAAGCCTTCCCATGCACTATCCAGATTTTTCAGATCGCCGCTGAGGTTGTCGGCCATCACTTTTGCCGCTTTCTGCGCTTCACCCTGTGAACTGCGTAAATCTGCCAGCAGCTTTTGCAACTCACCGCTACCCGCAGATCTCACCAGTGCCTGGAATGATTTCGCTGCCTCTTCCCCTGCGATATCTTTGAAGAAGGACAGCTGATCGGTGGCACCGTACTTCGAGACGGATTTATAGATATCCGAGAGGATGGCTTCTGCCGGTCGCATTTTGCCGGTAGCGTCAGCTACGGTGATGCCAAGCTGTTTCAGTGCGGCTTGCGCTTTGGTGGTAGGTGCTGCCAGTCGGGAGAAGGTTGTTTGCAGGCCAGTACCCGCAATACTGCCACGCAGCCCCACGTTCGCCATTACGCCAATCATGGCGGTGGTACGTTCAACATCAACGCCCAGACCAGCCATGCCGGTACCCGCGTATTTCATCGCTTCGCCGATATTGGTTAAATCGGTGTTGGTGCGGGTAAACGCAGCGGTCAGCACGTCACTGACGCGATCCATTTCTTTTGGATCGAGGCGGAATTGCGACAGGATGTTAGAGCTGATATCGGCACTTTCGCCAAGATCCATGCCACCGGCCAGCGCCATGTTAAGCACACCGGGCAAGGCCGCCTGAATAGCTTCAGGGGTGAAGCCGGCCATTGCGAGGAATGCCTGACCGCTCGCGGCGTCACGGGTAGTAAAGGCCGTTTCGGCGCCGAGCTTTTTTGCCTGCGCGCGCAGGTCGGCGAGTTGGGATGAGTTTTTGTTGAGGCGGGTTAACGCCTGTACGCGCGACATTTCCTCATCAAAACCTACCGCAGGTGCCAGGAACGACCCCGCCGCATAACCTGTAGCCGCTGCGCCAAGTGTCATCCCCATGCCTGCGCCACGGAGTTTCCCTGCGGTTTCTTTGGCGCGCTCATAGCTTGCCTGGGCGCGTGTCGTGGCCGCCAGCTGGCGGCGTTCGCGCTCCAGTGTCTGGTTATATTGCTCTGTGCGCCGGATTGCGCTCTGAATTGCACCGCTGCCGGATGAGAGGTTAACGCCGTGCTGGCGCACCGCCTGCGCCGCCGTGCGCAGCTGTGTGGTTTGTTTGTTATAGGTATCCGTCAGCCGCGAGAGCTTGCCGCGCAGCGATTCAAGACGAGCCGCCTGGGCTTCGGTAAGCTGGCCGCCTTCGCGCTGTTTCTGGTTGAGGCCGTCAAAGGCCCGTTGGGTAGTTTTTAGTTTCTGCGCCGTTTCATTGGCCTGCGAGCGTAGCTTGTCGAATGCCGCTGCGCTTTTTTCCAGATCCTTGATCGACGATTGCGTTTTCTTGAGGGAGTCAGAAAGGCCGCCAATAGCTTTACTGGCGGCGTTGACCGGACGGGTGAGTTTATCAATGGCGCTGAACGCAACGCGAATACTAAGATCCATCGTCGTCATCCTCCTTGTCATGGTTGCCGCTTCTGATAGCCGCCCGTTCGCGCCAGGCTATCAGCTCGCGCAGCTCCATGCCGTACATCTCGGAGGGCGGCCAGTGAAAAATAACAGCGATATCGGCGATCAGGTCGTCGATATCGGAGATAACTGCTTCTCTTACTTGCTCGCCGTCGCCGCTTCGGTGACTGCGGACGGCTCCGCTTTCGTCAAAAAAGGCGTGATCTCTTCACACAGCGCCGTAAAGTCGCCGGTCGCCATCGTGGCAATCTCGACAGCTGTCAGTTGCGGGCTGGTTGTGCGCGTCAGCAGCGTGGAAACGGCGTCATAGTCGAAGTTGAGCACATCAACCAGTTTTAGGCCGCGCAGCGAGCCAGCCTGCTTAATAGTGTCGGTGATAATGATGGTTTTAATTTCCTGATCACCGCGTTTGATAGGCTTGCTTAAAGTAACAGACATTGGTAATTCTCCGGGCGGCCGGTCTGGCCGCCATTGATAGTGGTTAAAAAGTTACTGGCCGAGGCCCAGCGCGGAGGCGATCCGATCTGGATAGAGGCTCTTACCGTTGCGTTTGTAGATGAAGTTCAGCAGGTCGATTTCCAGCAAGGGTTTATCGTCTACTGATTCTTTGTAATAGGTGTTTTTGATCGCATAGGTGTGGTTTGTGTCATCACCCTGTTTTGCTTCACCCTGATCAATTTCAGTGATGCGGCCGCGCATTTCGACTTCCAGCAGCGAGCTGGTACCGCCGCTGTAAATCTCACCCACAAAGCGCAGGCGCAATTCGTCAATATCGCCGCCCCATTTCAGGATCAGCTCTTCGACTACACCGCCGACAATCATTGATGCATCCAGCGCCCCGGCTTCCAGACCGAGATCGACACCCGCCGCGCCAAGCATGCCGCCGCCCTGATAGTCTTCTGTTTTCCGGGTGAGTTTCGGGAGCGTGACGCTCGGCACTTTCCCGATATAGTTTTCCCCGTCCACAAAGAGGGTAAACAGCCGCAGTTTTTTAGGAATAGCCATTTACGCACCTCCCAGCGATGCAAAAGCCGGTTCGTAATACTGATCGGTGAAAGTCTGGATCAGCGTTAAATCTTCCAGCGGCGGTACCGGGCTGTAGTTGTAGCGCACGACAGCCTTACCCTGGCGCAGGCCAGTGGTTGGGTTATCGACGATATCAAACCAGCACGCCGCACCAATCAGCTTGCCAGCCGTGACGAGCGCCTGAAGTTTGGCGTTAATACCGCTTACCACGTCTTTCACGTTCGCCGGGGTGAGCGGGCTGTCAACGGTGGTAAATTGCGCCTCGGCGATACTGTCAGCCAGAATCTGGGCGGTACGGGTGTACACCTCGAAAATATATTCTTCGGTGTCTGTGGTGCGGTTGCCCCAGAAGCGGAAGCCGTCACGCTTAATCAGCGTGGTGATTTCGTTGGCGTTCAGCTCGTTAGCGTCGGAGTCTTCCGCCTGTAGCGCCCAGAATACGTCTTTGGTAATCCCCAGCACGTTTTTAACCGCCACGTTAGATAGCGATTTATGCCAGCCCTGCTCGTTATCGATCAGTGCTCGCAAACCTAATGCATAAGCCACGGCGGGAAATTCTTCATTGGCGCCGGTCAGTGAGTTATAGGCGATGAAGTTCGGCCAGATCAGCATGCCTTCGCGCTCTGCAAATTGTTCACGATAAGCTTTCGCTTCGGTGATCGTTTCGCAGCCATCGCAATAGCTGTAAGAGAACGCCCGGAGCTGCTTTGCAATCACGCGTAACTGCGCGGTGACCTCCTGCGTGTCATACATTGGTACGCCGAGGATGCGCGGGCGATAACCGGTTTTTTGCTCTGCCGTCAGCAGGGCAAACATGCCGGTATAGCTGCCGTCTGCCTTCGTTCCGCCAATGATGAGCTGAGACTGTGTCTGTGCGCCTTCCTCGGTCTTAGCTTCAGCGACACGCACGACGATCACGCGGGTGCTGACCTGGTCGGAAATAGCCTTGAGTGATTTGTACAGGGACCCGGTTTTGCCGGCCTTACCCAGCACGCTGATCACTCGCGTAATCAGCACCGGTGTATCAAGTGGAAAAGTTTCGGGATCGGCATCCTCAGCAACCGCCACCAGGCCAATGACCGTTGAATCAACATCGTTGATTACGGTCTGTAGGTCGGTGTTTTCTTTGGTGCGCGCCCCGTGGAAAAAGTTGTCGGTCATACTCTACCGCCATCATGTTTAGTGAGTTCGGGGTGATAATCCATGAAATACATGGTGTCGTCTCGCGGCGGTGGTTGTGGGCGTTCCGTGACAACAAAAAGCCGTCGCATGCCTCGCGCGCGCATGGAACTATCAGCGGCGGAGGGCAATCATGGCGCTGAACACAGACACAATCGACAATGCAAAAAGCCTGCTGAATGCAGGTGCTCAGGACTTCAAAAATTACCAGGATGAGCTGTCACGGATCCCGGCGTTTAATGTCCTGATTGGCGGCAAGGCGCTGACCGTGCTGGATGAAAAAATGATTTCTCTTGAGCTGACGGATAATCGCGGATTTAACGCCGACGAGCTGACGATCACCGTTGATGACAGCCAGGGGGATATTGAGCTGCCGCCTCGTGGCGCCGAGTTGTCATTATCGCTCGGATGGCAGGGGGAATCGCTAATCTACAAGGGGATTTACATTGTTGATGAGATCGCACACTCAGGGCCGCCAGACCGTATCGAGATAACCGCCCGTAGTGCTGATTTTCGCGATGAATTCAATATCAAGCGCGAGGTATCGTGGCATGACGTGACGGTAGAGAGCATCGTGTCGGCTATCGCTCACCGTTACAAGCTGACGCCGGTCATTTCTGAACAACTGATGAACGCCGAAATAGATCATGCCGACCAGACACAGGAAAGCGATATGTCATTCCTGACGCGCATGGCTGATATTCTCGGCGCCATCGCCACGGTGAAAAACGGTTGCCTGTTGTTCATTCTGCCGGGTGGCGGCGTTAGTGCGAATGGCAAGGCGCTGCCGGAGTTCGCCATTACGCGCGGTAGTGCAGACCGCCATTCGTTCCGTATTGCAGACCGCGATGCTTACACTGGTGTGCAGGCTTACTGGCTGGATCTGAACTTCGGCAAAAAGAAAAAAATCACGGTGAAGAAGCGCAAGAAAACCACGGAGAAGAAGCCGCGCAGCAGCAGCCGGGAGGGGGATTATATCGCCGGGGAAGATGGGAATGTTTTTGTACTCCGCACAACATACAGCAGCGAAATGGCGGCGCAGCGCGCGGCCGCCGCAAAATGGCAGCAGCTCCAGCGCGGCGCAGCTGAATTTTCGTTAACCCTGGCTTATGGCCGCGCGGATCTTTATCCGGAGATGCACGGAACCGTAACGGGATTTAAAGATGCGATAGACAAGCAGGACTGGATAATCGCGAAGGTGGGGCATACGGTAGACGACAGTGGATTCAAAACCAGGCTGGAGCTTGAGGCGAAAATACCCGAATGGATTGCAGAAAGTGAGAGTTAGCGGCCATAATATGAGCGAGTTCAACTCCCGCCCCGGGAGGCCATCATGTTTAAGTGTCCTGTTTGTGGTGCCGTTGCAAAAACGCGTACCAGTCGCTCGTTAAGCAATACCACCGTTCGGCATTATCACCAGTGCCAGAATTTTGAATGTAGTATCACTTTCACCACGCTAAACAGCGTTGAAAAACTGGTAACAAAGCGCGCGCCGCGCGAGAAGCTGCCGCCGGGCTTTATCCCCTCTGATGCGTTTCCGGCATCGCACTACGGTGACGATCAACTCAGCTTTGCAATATGAAAAAGCCCCGCATTTGCGGGGCTTCTTGTTAGTTGAGATATTCAATGACGCTGCCGGAGGCTAGGTCAACTTTGGCTTTTATCGAGTTTTTGACTGTTGCCCCGTAAGAATTTTTGCCTTGATAGACTGTTGTGACTATTGCGTATGGCACGGAATCATCCAACATAAAGCGATACTTGGTTTCAAGATGTTTGAACGATGAGGGATCGTCCATATTATTTTTTATATCCCTGGTAATTGGGATGTAAGAGCTGTCTAATTTCCGTGTATTGCCGATGAACCTGTCGAAATCAACCATCTTATATAGGGATGAAGGATTCTTGAGATAATCCTGCTTACACCAGCCAAGAGCCTCATCAACTTTAATCTCATCGTTTTTTGTATAGGAATGCTGGCTAATGCACTTATAGAATCCGCCAGTATCGGAGGTGACTATTTTTTCTTGCGCAAGATAACTATCAATAAACTTCAATCGCTCATCTTTAAGCATGCTGCGCCATTGCTTAAGGGTAGTATCTTTATTTCTCAGGTCGGACTGGTCGGCTTCAGGTGTAAGTGAGCCAACCGCCCACAGCGCAGAGAAAATCACAATAAGGGTAAGCCAATACCACCACCTCATCCCCGGATTGTTTGCTGAACAGTGAGGGCATTTTTTCTCCATGCGCCTTACTTCGCCCCCACACTTCCTGCAAGTGGTCTTTGACATATCACAAGCTTCCTTAGCTAGAAAATAGGATTGGTATTAAAACAAAAGGTGATATGTATTTGCAAAAAGCTAGATGCCCTTCCACGAAGAGTGTGAGAGAGGCCACAGCAAGAGCCGTGGCCTTTTGTCGATGTGGTCACAGTGTGGACACTGTTTGATAAAAATCCTTTTTTATCAGAGGGCTGGAGGCTTCCTTAGCGCACCATCCCTGTCTTCCCCCACATGATGTGGGGGTTTTTTTTGCCCTTTTTACGGTAAATCAACTCCTTCGCCTATCCCGTGAGCGTCACAAGTTCGGGTTATACTAAGCGCATTGCAGGAGAAGGAGCCTATATGAATCAATCTTATGGCCGGTTGGTGAGCCGCGCCGCTATCGCCGCGACGGCTATGGCCTCCGCGTTACTTTTGATCAAAATTTTTGCGTGGTGGTATACCGGTTCTGTCAGTATTCTGGCTGCGCTGGTGGATTCGCTGGTGGACATTGCCGCCTCGCTGACCAACCTGCTGGTGGTTCGCTATTCGCTACAGCCTGCTGATGAAGAACATACCTTTGGTCATGGCAAAGCGGAGTCGCTGGCGGCGCTGGCGCAAAGCATGTTTATCTCCGGCTCGGCGCTGTTCCTGTTTCTCACCGGCATTCAGCACCTGGTGCGTCCGGAGCCGCTGCAGGCCGCCGGCGTCGGGGTCGTCGTCACATTGATCGCCCTCGTTAGTACGCTGGCGCTGGTGACTTTCCAGCGCTGGGTGGTGCGAAAAACCCAGAGCCAGGCGGTGCGGGCGGATATGCTTCATTATCAGTCTGATGTTATGATGAACGGCGCCATTCTGGTGGCGCTGGGCCTCTCCTGGTACGGCTGGCATCGCGCCGACGCGTTGTTTGCCCTGGGGATTGGCATCTATATTTTATATAGCGCGCTGCGGATGGGCTATGAGGCGGTTCAGTCACTACTCGACCGCGCCTTGCCTGACGAGGAGCGTCAGGACATTATCACCATCGTGACCGCATGGCCCGGCATCCGCGGGGCGCACGATCTACGAACGCGGCAGTCAGGGCCGACCCGCTTTATTCAGATTCATTTGGAAATGGAAGATAACCTCCCGCTGGTGCAAGCCCACGTGATTGCAGACCAGGTGGAGCAGGCGATTCTGCGCCGTTTCCCGGGGTCCGATGTCATTATCCATCAGGATCCCAGCTCTGTGGTGCCAGCGGCGCAGCAGGGCTTTTTTGAGCGTTAGGTTATAGTCTGTAAACTCGATGTAAAAATGTGGGGCAGATCGGCATTTTTTGTATAAATTACCGCCGTTTGGTCTGACCTGAATCAATTCAGCTTGAGGCGTTTGATATACTATTGTCATTAGCGTCGTGCACTCCTGGTGAGGGAGCGCTTCAGGCAACAGAATTATTTTTTGCTTCCTAAGTTCAGAGGTAGTCATGATTAAGAAAATCGGTGTGTTGACAAGTGGCGGTGATGCGCCGGGCATGAACGCAGCAATTCGTGGCGTTGTGCGCGCGGCATTAACGGAAGGTCTGGAAGTTTTTGGAATCTATGACGGTTACCTCGGATTGTATGAAGACCGTATGGTTCAGCTCGACCGTTACAGCGTTTCCGACATGATCAACCGCGGCGGCACCTTCCTGGGCTCCGCTCGCTTCCCGGAATTCCGCGAAGAACACATCCGCGCTGTGGCTATCGAAAACATGAAGAAGCGCGGCCTGGACGCGCTGGTGGTTATCGGCGGTGACGGTTCCTATATGGGGGCGATGCGCCTGACCGAGATGGGCTTCCCATGCATCGGCCTGCCGGGCACTATCGACAACGACATCAAAGGCACTGACTACACCATCGGCTTCTTTACTGCCCTGAGCACCGTGGTGGAAGCGATTGACCGTTTGCGCGACACCTCCTCTTCGCACCAGCGTATCTCCGTGGTGGAAGTGATGGGCCGTTACTGTGGCGACCTGACCCTGGCGGCGGCGATTGCCGGCGGCTGTGAGTTCATCATGGTGCCTGAAGTGGAATATACCCGTGACGATCTGGTGGCAGAAATCAAAGCCGGTATCGCGAAAGGGAAAAAACACGCTATCGTGGCCATCACCGAGCACATGTGCGACGTTGACGAGCTGGCAAGCTACATAGAGAAAGAGACTGGCCGTGAAACTCGCGCCACCGTCCTCGGCCACATTCAGCGCGGCGGTTCCCCGGTTCCTTACGACCGCATCCTGGCTTCCCGCATGGGCGCCTATGCGATTGAGCTGCTGCTGCAGGGCCATGGCGGCCGTTGCGTCGGCATCCAGAACGAGAAGCTGGTGCACCACGACATCATCGATGCCATCGAGAACATGAAGCGTCCGTTCAAGAACGACTGGCTGGATTGCGCGAAGAAACTGTACTAAGTTACGCGCCGGATAAACAAAAGGCCTTCTCATGGAGAAGGCCTTTTTTATGGCGGAAGGTTTATTCGATATCCAGCGGGTCTTCCGACAGGATCATCCCGGTGTTATCGGCATACAGATGGTCGCCGGAGAAGAAAGTCACCCCGCCGAAATTGACGCGCACGTCGCTTTCGCCGATGCCTTCGCCAGCCGCGCCGACCGGAATAGCCGCCAGCGCCTGAATACCAATGTCCAGTTCCTCAAGGTCGTCAACCTGGCGCACCGCGCCATAGACCACCAACCCTTCCCATTCATTCTGGACGGCCAGACGCGCCAGGTCTGCGTCAATTAACGCGCGTCGTACTGAGCCGCCGCCGTCGATCAGGAGAATATGACCACGGCCATTCTGCTCGAGCAGATCGTAGAGCAACCCGTTATCCTCGAAACATTTAACCGTAATGATCTGTCCACCAAACGACGACCGTCCTCCAAAGTTAGAGAACAGCGGTTCCACGACGTTGACATCTTCCTGGTAGATGTCACAAAGCTCGGAAGTATCGTATTTCATAGGCTTAACGTTCAGTTGCTGCGAGAGTTTTTAGTATATCCCGCGAATCGCATTGTTGGCAAAATCATCAATTGTTAATTGATATTTGTCAGTTAAGCCATCAGCTTACTGGCAATAATTCCGATAACAAACAGCAGGTTGGTCAGTAAGGCCCCTTTGACCGTCTTTTCGAGCATTGGCCGCATCGCCAGCGGATCGGATTCGCGCAGGACGTAGCGCGCCTGTTTCACCAGCAGCGGCGTGGCGAGAATAAACAGCCAGCCCCAGGCTGAATGCAGCGCCAGCAGGTTAAATAGCGCCAGACACAGCAGGGCGCCGAGCAGCAGGCAGGCATGATAGCGGCGGGCATTGACCGGGCCCAGGCGCACGGCGAGGGTGTTCTTCCCGTTCTGCCGGTCGCTGTCGATATCGCGCAGATTATTGATGTTCAGCACGGCGGTCGCCAGCAGACCGCAGGCTGTCGCCGGCAGAAAAATGGCCGCTTCCACATTATGGGCTTGCAGATACCAGCTGCCGAGGACGCTCAGCCAGCCGAAGAAAACGAGTACTGAGATATCACCCAGACCAATATATCCATACGGACGGGTGCCCACCGTGTAGGTGATGGCGGCCACGATAGACAGGCCTCCCAGGGCGAGGAAGCCGATGAAATCGCCGACGCTCTGCCAGGCGGCGCACAGCAGCGCCAGACCAAACAGACAGATCAGCACGACGGTGACGATCAGGGCGCGCTTCATCTGCTGGGGGGTAATCACCCCTTTCTGCATCCCGCGCAGCGGCCCGATGCGATCCGGTTTATCACTCCCCTTAACCGTGTCGCCGTAGTCATTGGCGAGGTTGGAAAGAATTTGCAGCAAGCCGGCGGTGATCAGCGCCAGCAGGGCAACCCAGGGATCAAAATGGCCCTGCTCCCAGGCAAGGACGGTGCCAACAATAATCGCGGCAAATGCCAGCGGTAACGTTTTAGGACGCAGGCTTTCCAGCCACGCCTGTGAACGGCTGATATCAGTCATAGTTATTTTAGCCAATAAAAATGGGGGCGATAGCCCCCATCAACAGTGATGAAAATGCATTGCACCGGATTATAGGATAAAACGGCTCAGATCTTCATCTGCCACCAGAACATCCAGGTGTTTACTCACATATTCGGCATCAATAGTGACGGTCTGGCCGTTCATCTCGCTGGCATCATAGGAGATATCTTCCACCAGGCGCTCCAGCACGGTGTGCAGGCGACGCGCACCGATGTTCTCGGTGGTTTCGTTTACCTGCCATGCGGCCTGGGCGATGCGCTTGATGCCGTCTTCGGTGAATTCGATGTTCACCCCTTCGGTCGCCATCAGCGCCTTGTACTGCACGGTGATGGAGGCATTCGGCTCGGTCAGGATGCGCTCGAAGTCGTGGGTGGTCAGCGCCTTCAGCTCAACGCGGATCGGCAGACGCCCCTGCAGTTCCGGGATCAGATCGGATGGGCTGGCCACCTGGAATGCGCCGGAGGCGATAAACAGGATGTGGTCGGTCTTGACCATCCCATGTTTGGTGGAGACGGTGCAGCCTTCCACCAGCGGCAGCAGGTCGCGCTGTACGCCTTCGCGGGAGACGTCCGGGCCGGAGGTGTTGCCGCCGCGCTTACAGATTTTGTCGATTTCGTCGATAAAGACGATACCGTGCTGCTCTACAGCGTCGATGGCTTCCTGCTTCAGCTCTTCCGGATTGACCAGTTTGGCCGCTTCTTCTTCAATCAGCAGCTTCATCGCGTCTTTGATTTTCAGCTTACGCGGTTTCTGCTTCTGGCCGCCGAGGTTCTGGAACATAGACTGCAGCTGGCTGGTCATCTCTTCCATGCCCGGAGGGGACATGATTTCAACGCCCATCGGCGCCGCAGCGAGATCGATTTCAATCTCTTTATCGTCCAGCTGGCCTTCACGCAGTTTTTTACGGAACGCCTGGCGCGCTGCAGACGGTTCCTGCGACGGCTCAGTCTGGCCCCAGTTGTTCTTCGCCGGTGGGATCAGCACGTCGAGCACGCGCTCTTCCGCCAGCTCTTCCGCGCGGTAACGGTTCTTATCGATGGACTGCATGCGAACCATTTTGATCGCCGCATCGGTCAAATCGCGGATGATGGAGTCCACTTCTTTACCGACATAGCCCACTTCGGTGAACTTCGTCGCTTCAACTTTGATAAACGGCGCGTTAGCCAGTTTTGCCAGACGACGGGCGATTTCGGTTTTACCGACGCCGGTTGGGCCGATCATCAGAATGTTTTTCGGCGTGACTTCATGACGCAGCTCTTCGTTAAGCTGCATCCGACGCCAGCGGTTACGCAGGGCGATAGCAACAGAACGCTTGGCGGCGTCCTGACCGATAATGTGTTTGTCCAGTTCGCTGACAATTTCGCGTGGGGTCATTTCAGACATGGGAGATCCTTACGCTTTAGAAGGTAATTCTTCGATGGTGTGGAAATGGTTGGTATAGATGCAGATATCACCTGCAATATCCAACGCTTTCTCGGCGATGTCGCGCGCGCCCATATCGGTATTTTCCAACAGCGCGCGGGCCGCGGCCTGGGCGTAAGGACCGCCGGAGCCGATAGCAATCAAATCGTTTTCCGGCTGTACCACGTCACCGTTACCGGTGATGATAAGCGACGCGTTTTCGTCCGCGACGGCCAGCAGCGCTTCCAGTTTGCGCAACATCCGGTCAGTTCGCCAGTCTTTGGCCAGCTCAACGGCGGCCTTCACCAGATGGCCCTGGTGCATTTCCAGTTTACGTTCAAACAGTTCGAACAGCGTGAAGGCGTCGGCGGTGCCGCCAGCGAAACCGGCAATCACTTTGTCGTTGTACAGACGACGCACTTTCTTCACATTGCCCTTCATCACGGTGTTGCCCAGCGTGGCCTGGCCATCACCGGCAATAACAACATGGCCGTTACGGCGAACACTTACAATTGTAGTCACGAGCAGACCCCTTGGTTGCAAAAGCGGAACAGGGGCCCCGCGCTGTCCGCGGGGCCGAATGCAATTATAGATGGGGGGGATTTTGAGGGTTTCAACCCCTGGCGGCGAGACGAATGCAGTTCGCGTGTCCAGCCATCTTCAGGCGGGTGATCATCTCGTTGGCGCTTTCTTTGCCTTTCAACGGGCCAATAACCACGCGGTTCCAGCCGTTGTTAGTGGTAATGTGCGAAGCAAACCCTTCGAAAGCCAGCTGAGCGCGGACGGTTTCGGCCTGCTCGGCGCCTTTAAAAGAGCCGCACTGGATCATCCAGCTACGATCGTCTTTCTTCTCGGCGGTGGTTTTCGGCGCTTCTTCCACCCGAGTTACCGGCGCCGCGGCCTGGGTACGCGGCTGCGTGGTATTGGTATGCGCTGGCGTCTGCAGCAGATCCTGGTACGGCTGCTGGTTTGACACGGTCTGCTTCGGCTGTTGCTGCTGAACCGGCTTCGGCTGCTGAACGCGCGGCGGCTGCTGAACGCGCGGCGGCTGCTGTTGGACGGTCTGCGCCTGAGTCTGCGCCCACTGTTGCTGCTGCGCCTGCTGCTGTTGCTGCGCTAAACGCTGACGCTGAAGCGTCTGCTGGCGCTGCGCCGGCGTTTGTTCGTTCCACGGCACTTCGGTCAGCTGGGTCGGCTGCTGGCGCATATCGGCCTGCATCTGGGCGAGCAGCTGGCGCTGCTCGTCGGTCAGCTGTTCCGGTTTCATGACTTCGCCACCAGCGGTCGGTTCGGTCGGCGCGCGGACGCCAGGCTGGCGGCTTTCCAGCTCTTTAATATAGCGCCAGCGCTCTTCCGGTTTGGGCGGCAAGCCGTTGCCGGCGGCCTGGCGATTTTGCATCGCTTCCGCTTCTTCTTTCTTATGATGCGTAATGAAATAGAGGCCACCGATAAAGGCCACCAGCACAGCCGCCGCGATCGCCACCATCGCCGGTGAAATCGCCGGAAGGCTGCTTTGCTTATTCCTTGAGCTTCGGGTCGTGCTCTTTTTGCGCCGCGAAGAAGCCGGTTGGCTGCGGCGTACATAATCTCGTTGTGCCACTATCGTTTCGCTGTCTTATATTCGTTCGTCAGCCCGCCATGTTACTTAAGCGGCGGGCCTTTGACCAGAAGAGCAGGCCCGAAAGCCTGATGGTTATCGTCTGATTTTTTGCGTACTGCCGCGAACAATCAGTTCGCAATCGAGCAGACGCGAGCCGCTGTTCACGTTATGCCCCTGCATTTGCTCCAGTAATAGCAGCATTCCTTCACGGCCGATATCAAACCGTGGCTGTGAAACCGTGGTCAACGGCGGGTCGCAAAATTCAGACAACGCGATGTTATCGAAGCCGACAATTGACAGGTCGTCCGGCACTTTCAGACCGCGACGTTTTGCCAGCGATAAGGCGCCCAGCGCCATCACATCGCTATGGCAAAAGACCGCCGTGGGCGGCACCGGCTGCGCCAGCAGCTGCTCCAGCGCATTGGCGCCGGCTTCGAAGGTAAAGTTGCCGCGAGCAATATAGTGCGGATCGACGGTGATACCGCTGCGGCGCAGCGCCTGCACATAACCCTGCAGGCGATAATGGCACAACGGCATATCTTCCGGGCCGGCGATACAGCCGATACGCTGATGTCCCAGCTCGTGGAGATAATTTACCGCGTTAAAGGCCGCCGTCAGGTTATCGATATGGACGGTGGGCAGCTCCAGCTCCGGCGCAAACTCATTCGACATGACCATTGGCGGCAAATTGCGCTGCTCTTCCACGCTGGCGTCAAACGGCAGGCGCGAGCTGAGCAGCACCATGCCGTCGATCTGCTTGGTGATGATAAGGTCGATAAAGGTTTTTTCTTTCTGATTCTGGTGGGCGCAATCGCCGATTAACACCAGATAGCCGTGCTCGGCGGCAGTGACTTCAATACCGCGGATCACTTCACTAAAGAAGGGGTCGCAGATATCCGGGACGATCACGAGGATCGTCCGCGATTCGTTGCGCTTCATATTGCGTCCGAGCGACTGCGGTAAATAGCCGACTTCCAGCGCCGCCTGCTCGACCCGGTTACGGGTGGCTTGCGACACCTTATCAGGGTTCATCAACGCTCGGGACACGGTTGCCGTGGAAACGTTTGCCTTGAGGGCGACGTCTTTCATGGTGGCGGCAACCACTTGTTTTTTGGGCTTCACCTGGTTTCTCCTCGCTGAATGGCGCTGGCATTTCCCTTGGGCGCTAACTGCTGCATCATTTTTATCAGATAGTCGCGGCAGTGAGTTACAGAATTTTCATGAAAAACGTGATGCTTGTTAAATTTTTCGATCCGGCTCGCAAGAGAAGGCTTATCCTTCAATCGGATCGACATCCAGCACCCACTTCACTTTTCTCGCCTCCGGAAGCGTATTGATCAGCGCCAGCGTACCGCTAACGATATGTTGCAGACGCACCCGCGAAGGATGCTGCAGCAATATTTGCCAGCGCCAGCGGCCGCCGCGCTTTGGCGCCAGCGCCGGAACCGGACCGAGCACCCATAGCTTTTCGTCGGCCAGCGGGCTGGCCTGCAGCAGATTGCGCAGCTGCTGTAAAAACAGCGGCGCCTGCTGGTTGTTATGGTCTTCCGCACGAATCAGCACATGGCTGGTCCACGGCGGCAGCTGCATCGTCTGCCGCTCTGCCAGCGCCTGTTCGGCAAAGGCGTCGTAGCCTTTATACAGCAGGGTCTGCAGTAGAGGGTGTTCCGGATGGTGGGTTTGAAGAATGACCTCGCCCTGTTTTCCTGCCCGGCCCGCTCGCCCGGAGACCTGGGTATAAAGCTGAGCGAAACGCTCTGCGGAGCGGAAATCAGCGGAAAACAGCGCCCCGTCGACATCCAGCAGGGAGACGAGGGTGACGTCCGGGAAGTGGTGCCCTTTGGCCAGCATTTGGGTGCCAATCAGAATACGCGCCCCGCCGCGATGGACGGCGGCGAGATGCTCCTCCAGCGCTCCTTTGCGGCTGGTGGTATCGCGGTCGATACGCGAGATAGGCACCTCAGGGAACAGCGGCGCCAGGGCCTGCTCCAGCTGCTCGGTGCCGATCCCTACCGGCACCAGATGCGTGGAGCCGCAGGAAGGACACTGGCGCGGGATCGGGCGCTGGCTGTCGCAATGGTGGCAGCGTAGATGGTGCTGCGCCTGGTGCAACGTATAGTAACTGTCGCAGCGCGGGCATTCCGCTATCCAGCCGCAATCGTGGCACAGCAGCGCTGGCGCAAAGCCGCGGCGGTTAAGAAACAGGATCACCTGGTTATCCGCTTGCAGGTGCTGGCGCATACGGCTAATCAGCGCGGGAGACAGGCCCGCCTGCAGCGGTTGCCCTTTGAGATCGAGCACGTGCTGCTGGGCCGGGCGCGCATTGCCCGCGCGTTTGCTTAAGGTTAACTGGCGGTATTTACCCTGGCGGACGTTATGCAGAGTCTCCAGCGCCGGCGTCGCCGAGCCGAGAATTATCGGGATCTGCTCGCTGTGGGCGCGCCATACCGCCAGGTCGCGGGCATGGTAGCGCCAGCCTTCCTGCTGTTTGTAGGAGCTATCATGCTCTTCGTCGATGACGATGACGCCGAGATCTTTAAATGGGGTAAACAGCGAGGAGCGGGTGCCGATCACAATGGCCGCTTCGCCATTTTTCGCCTTCAGCCAGGCCGAGAGACGTTCGCTGTCATTGAGCCCGGAGTGCAGCACTTCCACCGGCGCGTTAAAGCGCTGGCGAAATCGGGCGATGGTTTGCGGCGTCAGGCCGATCTCCGGCACCATCACCAGCGCCTGGCGCCCCTGCGCCAGCACATTCTCCAGCACGCTCAAATAGACTTCCGTTTTCCCGGAGCCGGTAATACCCGCCAGCAGCCAGGCGGAGAAACGATCGGCGGCGCTGTGGATCGCCCCGACGGCGGTGGCCTGCTCGGTATTCAGGCGCAGGCGTTCGCCGGCAACCGAATACGCGCTGCGCCAGTCGGTGAGGGCGGGCGCTTCGCAGGCCAGCTCCGCCAGCCCTTTGCCGCGCAGCGCCTGCAGCGCCGCTTCATTGAATTCCAGTTCGCCAACCTGATGACGCCAGATTTTACCCTGGCGCAGCGCCGCCAGCGCCTGCTGCTGCTTCCGGGAGCGTTTCAGGCCGTTAAGGTCGACAACCTGCCCCTGCTCGGTGGCGAACCAGTACCACAGCGGCGTGGCGCTGGCGGGTTTGCCCTGGCGCAGCATAACGGGTAATGCATGGAACAGCACATCGCCGATCGGGTGATGGTAATACTCAGCCGCCCACATCAGCAGTCGCCAGACAGTCGTGGAGAAGACCGGCTCGTCGTCCAGCGCTTCGGCGACCGGTTTTAGCTCATCCAGCGGCAGTTCGCTGCGCTCGCTCACCGCCGCGACAATGCCGATCCGCTCCTGTTTGCCGAACGGCACCCGCACCCGACAGCCCGCTTTGACCGCCATGCCTTCAGGCAGCAGGTAGTCAAAAGTGCGCGGTAGCGGAACGGGTAGGGCAACGTGGGCGACGGACATGTCATCTTCCTGACTTGAAATCTGGCGGGATAGTATACACATTACGATAAGGCGGCGCGGATCAGTTTGCATATGCTGGTCAAATTCTGTATGATTCGCCGCCTTTGATGCGCTTTATATCGCATTGAAGATTGACCATTACCGCGTGCTTCACGCTGTCAGCAGCGTAGAAGGCGACGGGAAATTACTAATATCGCGTGGTGTCTGGCGTTAGGGCTGGAAGAGCGACGCGGCCTTAACTGAGGTTCTCCCATGAAAAAAGGTATTCACCCAAATTACGACGAAATTACTGCTACCTGTTCTTGCGGTAATGTCATGAAAATCCGCTCCACCGTTGGTCACGACCTGAACCTCGACGTGTGCGGCAAATGCCACCCGTTCTTCACCGGCAAACAGCGTGATGTTGCTACCGGTGGCCGTGTTGACCGCTTCAACAAGCGCTTCAGCATCCCGGGCAGCAAGTAAGTTGCCAGAAGAAGCCGCCTCAGGGCGGCTTTTTTGTCTCTCCCGCCTGCCTGGGCGGGAAAGAAAAAAGGGCGGAAGATTATTCCGCCCTTTTTATCGTCTCAGTATTCCCACGTATCCGGGTCGATTCCCAGTTCACGCATAATCGCTTTCGCCGCTTCCGGGATCTCATCGCTGCGCTCTTTACGCAGGTCTTCATCGTTAGGCAACGGTTGTCCGGTAAAGGCATGCAGAAACGCTTCGCACAGCAGCTCGCTGTTGGTCGCGTGACGCAGGTTGTTCACCTGACGACGCGTGCGTTCATCGGTGAGGATTTTTAACACCTTCAGAGGAATGGAAACCGTAATTTTCTTTACTTGTTCACTCTTCTTACCGTGCTCAGCGTATGGGCTGATATATTCGCCGCTCCATTCAGCCATGAGATACCTTAATCCTCTGTTTATTAGTGAAGGGCCAGAATATTCCGCCCGGGCTATAATTGCGCGTAGTTTACCGTATGCGCGGGCTTTCTGACATGAGATAAGCCGCCGACGACGTGCGCTAATGCATATAATTTTAACGGCTATTTGCACTTTGCTCAATCTATACGCAAAGAAGTTTAGATGTCCAGATGTATTGACGTCTATTGTGACAATGATTACTCTGGAGCCTGACTTTTCACCGATTCAGCCCAGGAACTTCCCAACATGACGCGTAAACAGGCCACCATCGCAGTGCGTAGCGGTTTAAATGACGACGAGCAGTACGGTTGCGTTGTCCCGCCGATTCACCTCTCCAGTACCTATAACTTCACCGGCTTTAATGAACCGCGCGCCCACGACTACTCCCGTCGTGGCAATCCGACGCGCGATGTGGTGCAGCGCGCCTTAGCGGAGCTGGAGGGCGGCGCCGGCGCGGTGCTGACCAATACCGGAATGTCGGCGATCCTGCTGGTGACGACGGTGTTCCTTAAACCGGGCGATCTGCTGGTGGCGCCGCACGACTGCTACGGCGGCAGCTACCGTCTGTTCGACAGCCTGGCGAAGCGCGGCTGCTATCGCGTCCAGTTTGTCGATCAAAGCGATGAGCAGGCGCTGCGGGCGGCGCTGGCGGAAAAACCGAAGCTGGTGTTGGTGGAAAGCCCAAGTAATCCATTGCTGCGGGTGGTGGATATTGCGAAAATCTGTGGTCTGGCGCGTGAGGCCGGGGCAATTAGCGTGGTGGACAACACCTTCCTGAGCCCGGCGTTGCAAAACCCGCTGGCGCTGGGCGCCGATCTGGTGCTGCATTCCTGTACCAAATACCTCAATGGTCACTCCGATGTGGTGGCCGGGGTGGTGATTGCCAAAGATCCGGCAACTGTCACCGAACTGGCATGGTGGGCGAATAATATTGGCGTCACCGGCAGCGCCTTCGACAGCTATCTGCTGTTGCGCGGGCTGCGGACGCTGTCTCCACGGATGGAAGTGGCGCAGCGAAATGCCCTGGCGATCGTTGAGTATCTGAAAACCCAGCCGCTGGTGAAAAAGCTGTATCATCCATCGCTGCCGGAAAACCAGGGGCATGAAATTGCGGCGCGTCAGCAAAAAGGTTTTGGCGCAATGTTAAGCTTCGAGCTTGACGGTGACGAGCAGACGCTGCGCCGTTTTCTGAGCGGGCTGTCGCTGTTTACACTGGCGGAATCGCTGGGGGGCGTTGAAAGCCTGATTTCCCATGCGGCAACGATGACGCATGCCGGCATGGCGTCTGAAGCGCGTGCCGCCGCCGGAATTTCAGAAACGCTCCTGCGTATATCGACCGGTATTGAAGATGGTGAAGATTTAATTGCCGACCTGGAAAATGGCTTCCGGGCAGCAAACGAGGAATAAAGATGAGTGTGATTGCGCAGGCAGGGGCGAAGGGTCGTCAGCTGCACAAATTTGGTGGGAGTAGTTTAGCGGATGCGAAATGTTACCTGCGCGTCGCGGGGATCATGAAGGAGTATTCGCAGGCGGGGGATATGATGGTCGTCTCCGCCGCTGGCAGCACCACCAACCAGCTGATCAGCTGGCTTAAGCTTAGCCAGAGCGATCGCCTTGCTGCGCATCAGGTTCAGCAGTCGCTTCGCCGCTATCACACCGAGCTGATTGGCGGTCTGCTGGAGCCTGCGGCGGCGGATACGTTGATAGCCGCCTTTATCCACGACCTTGAGCGTCTGGCTGGTCTGCTGGACGGCGGGGTTTCCGAAGCGGTCTATGCGGAAGTGGTCGGCCATGGGGAAGTGTGGTCCGCGCGCCTGATGGCGGCGGTCCTCAACCAGCTGGGTATGGAAGCGGCCTGGCTGGACGCGCGCGCGTTCCTGCGCGCGGAACGCGCCGCGCAGCCGCAGGTGGATGAAGGATTATCCTATCCGCTGCTGCAGCAGCTGATGGCGCAGCATCCTAACAAACGTCTGGTGGTGACCGGCTTTATCTCCCGCAACCAGGCCGGCGAAACCGTCCTGCTGGGCCGTAACGGGTCTGACTACTCTGCCACCCAGATCGGCGCGCTGGCGGGCGCCTCCCGGGTCACTATCTGGAGCGACGTTGCCGGGGTGTACAGCGCGGATCCGCGCAAGGTGAAAGACGCCTGCCTGCTGCCGCTGCTGCGTCTGGACGAAGCCAGCGAGCTGGCGCGCCTGGCCGCGCCGGTGCTCCATGCCCGCACGCTACAGCCGGTTTCCGCCAGTGATATCGATCTGCAGTTACGCTGCAGCTACACGCCGGAACAGGGTTCCACGCGCATTGAGCGCGTGCTGGCCTCCGGTACCGGCGCACGGATTGTCACCAGCCATGACGACGTCTGCCTGGTGGAGTTCCAGGTGCCGGCCGGTCACGATTTCAAACTGGCGCATAAAGAGCTGGACGCTCTGCTCAAACGCGCCCAGCTGCGCCCGTTAGCCGTTGGCGTCCATGCCGACCGTAAGCTGCTGCAGTTCTGCTACACCTCCGAGGTGGCCGACAGCGCGCTGAAATTGCTCGATGAAGCCGGTCTGCCGGGCGAGCTGCGTCTGCGTCAGAAGCTGGCGCTGGTGGCGATGGTGGGCGCGGGAGTCACCCGTAACCCGCTGCACTGCCACCGTTTCTGGCAGCAGCTCAAAGGGCAGCCGGTGGAGTTCACCTGGCAGTCTGAAGAGGGGATCAGCCTGGTGGCGGTGCTACGCGCCGGGCCGACGGAAAGCCTGATCCAGGGGCTGCATCAGTCCTTGTTTCGCGCCGAAAAGCGTATTGGCCTGATGCTGTTCGGCAAAGGGAACATTGGTTCCCGCTGGCTGGAGCTTTTCGCCCGTGAACAAACTACGCTCTCGGCGCGTACCGGTTTCGAGTTTATTCTCGCCGGCGTAGTCGACAGTAAACGCAGCCTGCTGAATTACGACGGGCTGGATGCCAGCCGGGCGCTGGCTTTCTTCAACGATGAAGCGGTGGAGCAGGATGAAGAGTCGCTGTTCCTGTGGATGCGCGCGCACCCGTATGATGATTTAGTGGTGCTGGACGTCACCGCCAGCGAACAGCTGGCCGACCAGTATCTTGATTTTGCCAGCCATGGCTTCCACGTCATTAGCGCCAACAAGCTGGCGGGCGCCAGCAGCAGTGATAAATATCGTCAGATCCACGACGCGTTTGAGAAGACGGGGCGCCACTGGCTATATAACGCCACCGTGGGCGCCGGCTTGCCGGTGAACCATACGGTGCGCGACCTGATCGACAGCGGCGATACTATTCTCGGCCTGAGCGGTATCTTCTCGGGAACGCTCTCCTGGCTGTTCCTGCAGTTCGATGGCACCGTGCCGTTCACCGACCTGGTGGATCAGGCGTGGCAGCAGGGGCTGACCGAGCCGGATCCGCGCGTCGATCTGTCCGGTAAGGATGTGATGCGTAAGCTGGTGATCCTCGCGCGGGAAGCGGGCTATGACATCGAACCGGATCAGGTGCGTGTGGAATCACTGGTGCCGGCGCACTGTGAAGAGGGGTCGGTCGATCACTTCTTTGAGAATGGCGAAGAGCTGAACGAGCAGATGCTGCAGCGTCTGGAAGCGGCCCGCGAGATGGGGCTGGTGCTCCGCTACGTGGCGCGCTTTGATGCCAACGGCAAAGCACGCGTCGGTGTGGAAGCGGTACGCGAAGAGCACCCGCTGGCGGCGCTGCTGCCGTGCGATAACGTGTTTGCCATCGAAAGCCGCTGGTATCGCGATAACCCGCTGGTGATCCGCGGGCCCGGCGCCGGGCGCGATGTGACCGCCGGGGCGATCCAGTCGGATATTAACCGCCTGGCGCAGCTGCTGTAAGCGTCGCGTTATACTCTTGAACCAGTGAGGCCACTATTTGCGTTACGCGCCCTGCGGAATACAGGGCGCTCTGCGCAAACGCGGGTCTGTTTTTCAGCCATATTGTAAACCGTCGGCTGGCCGCAAGGTCTGGTAGAAAGGCGTTCTCTTCTGCAGTGCCGGCAAGCCGGCAGACCATTTTCTGATTCTCTTCCTGCGTCCAACGCTGCCATGAATTTTGCCACCAGCCATGATGGGTTTTCCCCTGTAGCTGCCACGGAGCCGGGCTGGCTGGGTTCCTTATCTCTTCTTCCACATACCATAGATCGCCTTGCCGCTGACGAAAAAGCGGCGCCCAGGCAACGATCGCCGCGCCGCGTAAAAAGCATTCATGCGCAATAACGTGCGTTTTCACCTCTGGAAACCGCTGGCTGAGCAGTTTGAAATGACCGTGCGCGGCGATAACCGGGCGCAATATATTGCCGCGGGCATGGCGCTTTTGCATTGCGCTGCCGTACTGGATTTCATCGAACTGACTGCGTTGTAAAAAGCGCATTTCAGTGAGAGAAATACGTTGAATAATATCGTCAGTCTCCTCCCTGTCGGCTTGTCCGCCGCGCCAGTGATAGCGTAATGATTCGCCTACCGCGAAAGGAGTGAAATTAGAGGTAAGATGAATAACATTACCGCGCACGGCATCAAAGCTTAATAAAAAATAGAGCTTTTGCCCGGCGGCATTACCCTGGAATGGCGCTATCAACGGTACGCTGCAAATACGTCGTGGGGCTTCAATTGGGGCGATGTGTGGGAATTTTGGCGTCCAGACCTTTTTACAGTGGCGGCACTGAAGGCGTTGCGTACCCTGCGGATTGCGGCCGTAGCGAATAGTATCCCGCTGATAGCATACCGGGCAAAAATAGCCGTAGCGGCGGGCATGATCCGTCAGATAAGCCGCCAGCCAGGGGCGGAATTCCCGTTCGTTAAACAGGGGGGGATAGCTGCCGCAGGCTGCGCAGTAGAGCGCCGGGTAGCCCAGCCGAAAATTCGGGAAATGATACTCAGCCGCAGACGGTAAACCTAAATTACGGCAGCCAAAAGTTTTACAGGCATTAATGGTAAAGAGAGTATCCACTGGCAGGTCAATACCAACGATTTTTACAGGTCGTTAATTTTGTCCTGCTCAGGTTGCATACAACTGTGAATGCTCTCACATAAAAAAGTCTTTCAGAACGTAACTTAGCGGTTCTTTATCACTCTGAAAGGAACTCCGATGAAACTAAAAACAATGAGCGCAGCACTTCTGTTGACTTTGCCTTTCTGGGCCTGCGCCAAAGATGTCACCATCATTTATACCAACGATCTTCATGCCCATGTCGAACCTTATAAAGTGCCATGGATAGCGGATGGTAAACGAGATATTGGTGGTTGGGCGAATATCACGACGATGGTGAAACAGGAAAAAGCGAAAAATAACGCGACCTGGTTTTTTGATGCCGGGGATTATTTTACCGGGCCTTACATCAGTAGCCTGACGAAGGGCAAAGCGATAATCGATATTATGAATACGATGTCCTACGATGCGGTGACTATCGGTAATCATGAGTTCGATCACGGCTGGGATAATACGTTGCTTCAGCTTAGCCAGGCGACATTCCCGATTGTTCAGGGCAATATTTTTTATCAGAACAGCGATAAATCGTTCTGGGATAAGCCCTATACCATTATCGAAAAAGATGGCGTGAAAATTGGCGTGATTGGCCTGCACGGCGTGTTTGCTTTTAATGACACCGTTTCTGCCGCGACGCGAGCGGGTATCGAAGCGCGCGATGAGGTGAAATGGCTACAGCATTATATCGATGAACTTAACGGTAAAGTGGATCTGACCGTGGCCCTGATCCATGAAGGCGTCCCGGCGCGTCAGTCGAGCCAGGGGGGAACCGATGTGCGTCGTGCGCTGGATAAAGATATTCAGACTGCGGGTCAGGTGAAAGGCCTGGACGTTTTAATTACCGGCCATGCTCACGTTGGCACACCGGAGCCCATTAAAGTGGGTAATACGTTGATTCTTTCTACCGATAGCGGCGGCATCGATGTGGGTAAACTGGTGCTGGATTATCAGGAGAAACCGCACCAATTCACGGTGAAGCACTTTGAGCTGAAGACGCTTTATGCCGATGAGTGGAAGCCTGATCCGCAGACAAAACAGGTCATCGACGGCTGGAATAAGCAACTTGATCAACTGGTGCAGCAGGTCATTACACAATCGCCCGTTGAACTGACCCGTGCGTATGGCATCTCTTCGCCGTTGGGCAATCTTGCCGCTGACGCCTTGCTGTTGGCAGCAGGTAGGAGTACGCAGATGGCGTTAACCAACTCGGGCGGGATCCGGAATGAGATCCCCGCCGGGGCGGTGAGCATGGGCGCCGTTATCAGCACCTTCCCGTTTCCCAACGAGCTGGTCACCATGGATCTAACCGGGAAGCAGTTGCGTAGCCTGATGGAGCATGGCGCCGGGTTGAGCAACGGCGTGCTGCAGGTCTCCCGGGGACTGGAAATGAAGTATGATAGCAGCAAACCTGTGGGCCAGCGCGTTGTGTTATTCAGGCTAAACGGTAAACCGATTGACGATACGACGGTTTACCATATTGCCACCAACAGCTTCCTTGCAGATGGCGGCGATGGTTTTGTCGCGTTTACCGAGGGGCAGGCGCGTAATACCTCCGGCGGCTATTACGTTTCAAATGCGGTCGTAGACTATTTCAAAGCCGGGCAAAAGATAACGGATGAGCAGCTTAACGGGCAGCGCGTTGTCGATGTGAAGAAATAAGTTTTTAAGGCCGGGCAGTCAGCCCGGCCTTAAGCGATCAGTGGGCCGCAAATACCGCCCTGGCGGCAAACAGGCCGTTGAGGGCCGCCGGGAATCCGGCATAGACTGCCATCTGCATGATCGCTTCCGTAATCTCCTCTTGCGTCAGGCCGACGTTTAATCCTGCGGCAATGTGTACTTTCAGCTGTGGCTCGGCGTTACCCAACGCCGTGAGCGCGGCGATGGTGGCGATTTCCCGGCTGCGTAAATCGAGCCCTGGCCTGGCGTAAATATCGCCGAAGGGGAACTCAATCAGATAGCGGGCGAAATCGGGGGCGATATCCCGCAGGCTGTCGACGACAGCTTCCCCGCCCTTACCATCCACCCGCTGAAGCATTTCCTGACCGATGATATAACGTTCGCTGGACATCGTTTTTTCCTCTCTGTGATGGTGCGTTAAGAGGAAGGGTAGGGAAGTGTGCCGGACTTGAGTAATACCCTTTTCGTGATACCTTTTCAGTATGACAACTTCAAGATTACATTCTCTGGATATTCGCCTGCTGCGCGCCTTTGCCGTGGTAGCGGAGGAAAATAACATCAGCCGGGCGGCGCAGCGGTTGTTTATCTCGCAGCCGCCGCTGACCCGCCATATCCGCCATCTGGAAGCGCAGCTGGGGGTGACGCTGTTTCAGCGCCATAGCAAAGGCCTGATCCTGACCGACGCGGGTAGAGAGGTGCTGGAGATGATTCAACCTCTGCTGGCGCTCCAGGAACGCACGCTGGCGGCATTGAGTGAGCTCGCCGCCCACTCGCCGCAGGCTCTACGTCTGGGCGTGACGACGGCCTTCGAACAGGGCATTTTCGCCGCCGTTGAGGCTGCGCTGAGCGAACATACCCGCGCGTTGCATATCACCCGCCACGCCTCACCGGCGCTGGCTCAGCAGGTACGCAAAGGCAAACTCGATGCGGCGCTGGTCGCGTTGCCGCTCAATACTGAAGGGCTGCACCTGCACCCATTGCCGTATCATGAGCCGCTCATTGCGGCATTACCTGCCTCCTGGCCGGAAGCCGCCAGGCCAGGGCTGACGTTAAGCGCGCTCAATCATCGGCCGCTGTTCTGGTTTAAACGCGAGCGTAATCCTGGTTTCTTTGACTACACGCGCCGTATTTTCGACCGGGCTGGCTATGCCCCGACGTATGTGGAAGAGCCGGCCGAGCATGATGTGCTGCTGGCGCGTATTGCGCGCGGCGAAGGCATGATCCTGCTGCCGGCGTCCTTTTCCGCGATTCAGCGTCAGGGGGTGGCGTTCTGCCCGGTGGCTGAGGGCGACGCGATGCCGTTAAGCCTTGGGGTGATTTATCCGCCTCACCAGGCAGAGTCCGTGCAGCAATGGCTTTCTCTGCTGGATGGCATTCTGGCGACTGGCTAGTCTCAGGCTGACTCGCGAGCCACCTTATATTGCCCACCGAGCCGCTTCCTGAGCGTGGCCAGGTGATCGGAAGATGAACTTTTTTCAAGTAGGTGACCTATTCCTCACTCTTTACGCAGATTTTTCTATTGACGCCCGCGCGCTTTTCCGTCATTTTTACATCTGGACGTCTAAACGTATAGAAGTTCGCAATATAACAGCCATTACATGCGATTGATGAGGTAAGGTATGAGCTTTTTTCACGCCAATCAGCGGGAAGCCCTGAATCAGAGCCTGGCGGAAGTCCAGGGCCAGATTAATGTGTCTTTTGAATTCTTTCCGCCGCGCACCAGTGAAATGGAGCAAACCCTGTGGAAATCCATCGATCGCCTGAGCAGTCTGAAACCGAAGTTTGTTTCGGTAACCTATGGCGCGAACTCTGGCGAGCGCGATCGCACCCACAGCATCATCAAAGGCATTAAAGAGCGAACCGGTCTGGAAGCAGCGCCGCACCTGACCTGTATCGATGCCAGCCGCGATGAGTTGCGCACTATCGCTCAGGATTACTGGAACAACGGTATCCGCCATATCGTCGCCCTGCGCGGCGACCTGCCGCCGGGCAGCGGTAAACCGGATATGTACGCCGCCGATCTGGTGACGTTGCTGAAAGAGGTAGGCGATTTTGATATCTCTGTCGCCGCGTATCCGGAAGTGCATCCGGAGGCGAAAAGCGCGCAGGCGGATTTACTGAACCTGAAGCGCAAAGTAGTAGCAGGGGCCAACCGCGCGATCACCCAGTTCTTCTTCGATGTGGAAAGCTACCTGCGTTTTCGCGATCGCTGCGTCTCGGCAGGCATCGACGTGGAAATCATTCCCGGTATCCTGCCGGTCTCCAACTTTAAACAGGCGAAAAAGTTTGCGGATATGACCAACGTCCGTATCCCGGTGTGGATGTCAAAAATGTTCGAAGGGCTGGATAACGACGCCGAAACCCGTCAACTGGTGGGGGCGAATATCGCCATGGACATGGTGAAGATCTTAAGCCGGGAAGGGGTCAAGGATTTCCACTTCTACACCCTGAACCGCGCCGAGATGAGCTACGCCATCTGCCATACGCTGGGCGTACGCCCGGCCTGAGTTTTCATTAACGTTTAGTGCGATGGCGAAGCCGGTATTCGCCATCGCTTTTTTTTGCCCAAAACGCTGATACAGGTCAGGGGAGAGCAGAAGATAAAGCGCGTATAGTGCCAGCCTGATAATTGACAGGGATGGGTTATGCAATGGCAAGGAAGAGCGATCCACTGGCGTTTGGCGGTTTGGCGTTATTAACGCTGATCTGGAGCTTTAGCTGGATCGCGATGAAGCAAGTGACGAGCTATATCGGCGCTTTTGACTTCACGGCGCTGCGCTGTATTTTTGGCGCCGTGGTGCTATGGATAGTGATGTTGATCCGCGGTAAAGCGCTCAAGCCGACGCCTTTCGGCTACACCCTGGCGATCGCGTTATTGCAAACCTGTGGCATGGTCGGTCTGGCACAGTGGGCGCTAATGAGCGGTGGCGCCGGTAAAGTGGCGATCCTGAGTTATACCATGCCATTCTGGGTAGTGGTGATGGCCGCGTTATTCTTAGGTGAGCGCATGCGGCGATGGCAGTATATCGCCATCGGGGTGGCATGCGTGGGCCTGATACTCGTACTTCAGCCTTGGCAACTCGATTTTACCTCCCTGAAAAGCGCCTTGCTGGCGATCCTCTCCGGCGTGAGCTGGGGGGCAGGTGCGATCGTCGCGAAGCGTATGTATACCCGGTATCCGCAGGTTGATTTGCTGGCACTAACGACATGGCAGATGCTATATGCCGCCGTAGTAATGAGCGTAGTGGCCTGGCTCGTCCCGCAACGAGCGGTAGACTGGCAGCCCGACGTTTTCTGGGCCCTGGCTTACAGCGCAATCTTTGCAACGGCGCTGGCCTGGAGTCTGTGGCTTTTTGTACTGCGTAATTTACCGGCAAGTATAGCCGGTCTGAGTACGCTGGCCGTACCGGTCTGTGGCGTGCTATTTTCCTGGTGGCTACTACATGAAAATCCAGGAAAGGTGGAAGGTTGTGGCATTGCGTTGATAGTACTGGCGTTGGCGATGATCAGTATCAAGAGACGAGGGGCATAGCCTGCTCCGGCCTGCAGAGATGCATAAAAAACACCCGGCTGACGCCGGGTGTTTTGCTCTGGTTTATTCCCATTCCTGCAGGAAGCGCTGACCATACTGGTCGGCCACCAGCAGCGCGGCGTAGACCTGGTCGGAATCAACGCCGCCCGGCATATTGTGAATGGTTTCGCCTTCAGCGCAGGCGGCTTCCGCCACCAGACGCATTTTGGTCGGGATATCACCTTTGATATCCAGCTGCGCCAGGGTGATCGGCAGCCCAACGCTGTGGCACAGCGCGGCGACGGTCTCTATTTCGTCCACCGGCGCATTTTCCAGCACCAGCTGCGTCAGGGTTCCGAACGCCACTTTTTCCCCGTGATAATAGTGATGGGCGTCAGGGATGGCCGTCATGCCGTTATGAATCGCGTGCGCCGCCGCGAGACCACCGCTTTCGAAACCCACGCCGCTCAGATAGGTGTTGGCTTCCACCACCCGCTCCAGCGCCGGGGTGACCACGTGCTGTTCGGCGGCCAGCATCGCTTTTTCACCCTCTTCGAGTAAGGTGTTGTAGCATAGCTCGGCCAGCGCCAGCGCCGCCTGGGTGCACTTCCCGCCCGCCATGGTGGTGGCGCCGCTACGGGAGCAGGCGCGGGCTTCGAACCAGGTAGCCAGCGCATCGCCAATCCCGGCGGCCAGCAGGCGGGCCGGCGCGCCGGCAACGATCTGCGTATCGACAATGACCATGTTGGGGTTGCGCGGCAGCATCAGGTAGCTGTCGAATTCCCCTTCGTCGGTGTATATCACCGACAGCGCGCTGCACGGCGCATCGGTGGAGGCGATGGTGGGGGCGATCGCCACCGGCACATTCATAAAGTGGGCCAGCGCTTTCGCGGTATCCAGGGTTTTGCCACCGCCGATCCCCAGCACGGCGGTGCACTTCGCGTTGCCGGCGATATCGCGTAGACGGTTGATTTCATTATGCGAACACTCACCGCCAAACGGCGCGATTTCGGCCGCCAGGCCAGCGTCGGCCAGGCTTTTACGCAGCATCTCTTCCGCAAACCCCAGAACGAACTTATCACCGACTACCAGCCAGCGCTCGGCCAGCGGTTTCAGATAGTCGCCGAGGCGCTTGATGGCGCCTGCGCCCTGGATATATTTGCCTGGTGATTGAATAATGCGATCCATTTCGATTCCTCCTCGATGACCGTGACGCCGCCCGCAGGCGGCTCGCGGATCCGGTTACAGATTCAGCGCGCCAAAGGCGTTATTCCAGTCCTGTTCAAACTTCTCTATGGCTGACTCTACCGCAGGGGTGCCGAGCATTTGTTGCGCTACATCTAGTGGAAGGGTGATTGCTTCGCAGCCAGCCAGCAGACAATCCAGCGCCTGGCGTGGCGTTTTGAAGCTTGCCGCCAGAACTTTGCTCTCGGGCGCATGCATTTCCAGCAGGGATTGCAGCTCCTGCACCATGCGGATGCCGTCCCCGCCCTGGGCGTCGACGCGGTTAACGTAAGGCGCGACGTACTTTGCGCCGGCCAGCGCGGCCAGCAGGCCTTGCGAAGCGCTGTAGACGGCGGTGCCAAGGGTCGGGATGCCTTCTTTCTTCAGCAGTTTGATAGCGGCGAGCCCTTCGGCGGTGACCGGGATTTTGACCACAATGCCCGGCACGGCATTGCTCAGACGTTTGGCCTCTTCCACCATGCCCTGCGCGTCGCGGCTCATGGTCTGCGCGAAGAGGGTGCCCTCCGGACCGACGGCTTTTTGCAGGCGCGGCAGCACATCCCAGACCGGGACTTTACCGGCGGCGATAATGCTCGGGTTGGTGGTTACCCCGGCCAGCGGGAAGATGCGGGCCAGGCGTTCCACTTCGGCGACGTTGGCGGTATCCAGATAGAGTTCCATTGTGTTTTCCTCAATGCTTAATTCGGTGCTGTCGTTGAGGTAAGCATACGGCTTTCGTTCGAAGGATAGCCAGATGACAAATTTGCCAAAAACTGGATAAATGTACGCATCGTGATTAAGGATGATTTAGATCACATTTATCGGCGCTGGCTGGGATGGGAGGTAACTATAGCGCGCACAAAAGTCAGGTTTAACACACAAAAATCTAGTTTTTTACCGGGGATGCTTTTTCCGTCAGCTGGCTATGGTACTGGCGGCGGTATTCAGACGGCGAGCGTTCCGTAGTTTTGCGGAACAGGCGGCAGAAGTAGTTGCTGTCGGCGAAGCCGCAGGCGTGGGCGATGTCTTTCACTTTCATATCGTGGCCCTTCAGCAGCATACGGGCCTGTTCGAGACGAATATGGTTTAGATATTCATTGAAGCCCATTGGCCCACATTTCTGGAACAGATGGGAAAGATAGTTGGGAGAGAGGTAGAACGCCTGGGCCACCGATTCCCGGCTCAGCGGTTCCGCATAATGGATGTCCATATATTGGCGGATCGCTTCAAACAACGCCTGGCTGCGCGAGGAGGTTTGCGCCTGGCTGCCGAGAAGATCATGGCAGTGGCTGAGCAGGCTGACGACGATGCTGCGGGCGGTTTGCTGCTCCTGCGGTTGCATCCGGAGTTCATTGAGCGCCTGCAGCAGAAATGATCCGACGCGCGGCCCGCGGCGCAGCGCCTGCCGCTTGTCGACAACAGTTATCGCCTTGCCATTCCAGTGCTGCAGCGAGCACTCCAGCTGCTGCTTATCGAACAGGATGCTTAACAGCAGGCAAGGTGCTTGCCACTGCGGGCAGTTCCAGCTATCGCCAGGGATATAGAGCACGTCATGGGCCTCAAGGAGCGGGGCGTTATCGCCGAGCGCCTGGTCGGGCAACTGCCCATCGAGGAGGATATTCAGACGGGGAAAATCCACCTGCACCACCGGCTCAGCAGGCGAGCGCGTCTCGCCGGCGAAATAAACCCGGCCGAGGCTGGTCTGCTTTTTTAGCAATGCATCAATAAGTTGATTGATATCGTTGTCCATCATTCTTCCGTTCAGCGCATCACCCTTTTCATCATACCGGACATTATTCCAGCGGTAAAAGCGCTTGCCTGTCGCTCTTGCCTCCCAGATAAGATATGTTATATCGTAACAATTTGTCGCCATTGATAGCAAACTCAGGAGAGAGTAATGACCAGAAAGATCCCCCTGCTGGCCTTAGGATTCGGCATGGCTTTAGCCAGCGCCCAGGCGTTCGCCCACGGCAACCATAGCCATGGCCCGGCGTTAACCGAAGTGGAGCGTCAGGCCAGCGAAGGCATTTTTGCGGATAAAGATGTGCAGGACCGCGCGCTGAGCGACTGGGAAGGCGTCTGGCAGTCGGTGAACCCGTATCTGCTCAACGGCGATCTCGATCCGGTGCTGGAGCAGAAGGCGAAAAAGCCCGGCGGCAAGAGCGTGGAGGAGTATCGCGCCTATTATAAGAAGGGCTACGCCACCGATGTGGAGCAGATTGGCATTGAAGATGACGTGATTGAGTTCCACGTTGGCCAGACCGTCAATAGCTGCAAATACCGCTATTCAGGCTATAAAATTCTGCATTACGCCTCCGGTAAGAAGGGCGTGCGTTATCTGTTCGAGTGCCAGCAGGGCGATGCCAACGCGCCGAAATTTGTGCAATTCAGCGACCATATCATTGGCCCGCGTAAATCACAGCATTTCCATATTTTCATGGGCAATGAATCACAGGAGGCATTGCTGAAAGAGATGGATAACTGGCCGACCTATTATCCGTATGCGCTGCATAAAGAACAGATCGTTGATGAGATGCTGCACCACTAGAACGGGCGGAAAACCCCCGGCCGGGCGGCCGGGGGGAGATAGATTAACCGGTGTTACGCATACCGGCGGCGACGCCGGCGATGGTGACCATCAGCGCTTGTTCAACGCGCGGATCCGGGTCCTTGCCCTCTTCTTCAGCCTGGCGTGAACGGTGCAGCAGTTCCGCCTGCAGGACGTTCAGCGGGTCGGTATAGATATTACGCAGCTGGATAGACTCGGCGATCCACGGCAGGTCGGCCATCAGATGGGAGTCGTTGGCGATGGCCAGCACGACGTTGATATCGGCAGCCAGCAGCTTGCGCAGCTCGGAACCCAGAGCCCACAGCTCCGGCTTCACCAGGCGCTGATCGTAGTACTCCGCCAGCCACAGGTCGGCCTTCGAGTAAACCATCTCCAGCATGCCGAGGCGGGTAGAGAAGAACGGCCAGTCGCGACACATGGCTTCCAGTTCACTCTGTTTTCCACCTTCGACCACCTTCTGCAGCGCAGCGCCAGCGCCCAGCCAGGCCGGCAGCATCAGGCGGTTCTGGGTCCAGGCGAAGATCCACGGAATGGCGCGCAGCGACTCGACGCCGCCGGTTGGACGACGTTTTGCCGGACGCGAACCCAGCGGCAGTTTGCCCAGCTCCTGCTCCGGGGTCGCAGAGCGGAAGTAAGGGACGAAATCTTTGTTTTCACGCACGTAGCCGCGATACATCTTGCACGACACGTCGGACAGCTCGGCCATGATGTCGCGCCATTCTGCTTTCGGCTCCGGCGGCGGCAGCAGGTTGGCTTCCAGAATGGCGCTGGTATACAGCGACAGGCTGCTGATGGTGACTTCCGGCAGGCCGTACTTAAAGCGGATCATCTCGCCCTGCTCGGTAACGCGCAGGCCGCCTTTCAGGCTTCCCGGCGGCTGCGAGAGCAGCGCGGCGTGGGCCGGCGCGCCGCCGCGGCCGATAGAGCCGCCGCGACCGTGGAACAGCGTCAGTTCAATACCGGCTTTTTCGCAGGTTTTGATCAGCGCGTCCTGCGCCTGGTACTGCGCCCAGGAGGCGGCCATCACGCCGGCATCTTTAGCGGAGTCAGAGTAGCCGATCATGACCATCTGCTTGCCCTGGATAAAGCCGCGGTACCAGTCGATATTCAGCAGCTGGGTCATGACGTCGTTGGCGTTGTTGAGGTCATCCAGCGTTTCGAACAGCGGGGCCACCGGCAGAGCAAAGCCAATCCCGGCTTCTTTCAGCAGGAGATGAACCGCCAGCACATCGGACGGCGTTTTCGCCATCGAGATCACGTAGGCGGCGATCGATCCGCGCGGCGCCTCGGCGATCACCTTGCAGGTGTCGAGAACTTCACGCGTCTCTTCGCTTGGCTCCCACTGGCGCGGCAGCAGCGGACGTTTGGAATTCAGTTCGCGGATCAGGAAAGCCTGTTTGTCGGCTTCCGACCAGCTTTCGTAGTCGCCGATCCCGAGGTAACGGGTCATTTCACCCAGCGCTTCGGTATGGCGGGTGCTTTCCTGACGAATATCAATACGCACCAGCGGTACGCCGAAAGACTTCACGCGGCGCAGGGTGTCGAGCAGCTCGCCGTTGGCGATAATGCCCATGCCGCAGGCCTGCAGCGATTTATAGCAGGCGTACAGCGGCTCCCACAGCTGCTCGTTCTGAGTGATTAGTCCCGCCGGTTTCGGCAGCTTCTGACCTTTCAGACGCGCTTCCAGCCAGGCCTGGGTCTCCATCAGTTGAGAGCGCAGTTTTTTCATCAGATAACGGTACGGTTCCTGAGCGCCCTCGGCGCCAGCCAGGGCGCGCAGCTCGTCGGTACACTCCACCATCGACAGCTCGGAGATCAGCACCTGCACGTCTTTGAGGAACAGGTCGGTCGCTTTCCAGCGGCTGAGCAGCAGCACGTGGCGGGTGATGTCGGCAGTCACGTTCGGGTTGCCGTCGCGGTCGCCGCCCATCCACGAGGTGAAACGCACCGGGACGAAGTCCACCGGCAGCTGATAGCCAAGGTTGGCTTCCAGCTGTTCGTTCAGCTCGCGCAGATAGTTAGGCACCCCTTCCCACAGGCTGTTTTCCACCACCGCGAAGCCCCATTTGGCTTCATCGACCGGGGAAGGGCGGTGCTTACGAATTTCATCGGTATGCCACGACTGGGCGATCAGCTGGCGCAGACGGCGCATCAGCTGATGGTGCTCGTAGTCAGCGATATCTTTGTTGTCCAACTGCTTAAGGCAGTTGTTCACTTCCACCATTTTATGGATCAGCGTCCGGCGGGTGATCTCGGTCGGGTGGGCGGTTAACACCAGCTCCAGAGACAGCGATTCCACCGCTTGTTTGATGGTCTCTTCGTTGAGATTGGGTTGGTCTTTGAGCTTTCTCAGGGTACGCGCAATGACTTCCGGATTGCTGGCCGCTTCGCCATTGGCCGAAATGCTGTGGTACTGCTCAGCGGTGTTGGCCAGATTCAGAAACTGGCTGAAGGCACGGGCCACCGGCAGCAGTTCGTCGTTTGACAAATTCTGCAGCGTGGTCAGCAGCTCCTGGCGGTTAGCTTCGTTGCCGGCGCGTGAAGATTTGGACAACTTACGGATAGTTTCGACACGATCAAGAATATTTTCTCCCAATGCATCCTTGATGGTATCGCCCAGCACCTTGCCGAGCATACTGACATTACTACGCAATGCGGAATATTGTTCGTTCATGTTACCCCAGACACCCCATCTCATTTTATTTTGTTATATCCGCTGCGCTGGAACGTGAGCAACGGATAAGCAACCCGTCTTTTATAAAGCCACGTAAATACCCCCACGTCAATTACTGCGAAATCGCTTCAGCAAACGAGTAAATCGCCGTAATTTGCGAAATTTAATTCAGGGAGCGCTGGATAAGCATCGCTTATGGAAATGTGACGATCGTCACCGTTCCGCCCCGGGAGAACGGGGCGGAAAAAGAGGGCGATTTTAGTGCCAGCAGAAGTGATGAACCACCTGGCTAATCAGCTCCCGGGTCGGCTTGATAAAGCGCGTCTCCAGATACTCGTCAGGCTGATGGGCCTGATTGATGGAGCCCGGGCCGAGAACCAGCGTCGGACACAGCGTCTGGATAAACGGCGCTTCGGTGCAGTAATTCACCACGTCGGTCTGCACGCCAAGCAGTTTCTCGACCACCTGCACCAGCTTATGGTCCGGCGGGCACTCGTAGCCGGGGATCGGCGGATGCAGCTCAGAGACCGTCAGGCGGCCCGGCCAGCGTTCGCTGACCGGGGCCAGCGCCTCGCCCAACAGACCATTAAGATCGTTTAGGGTCATCCCCGGCAGCGGGCGGATATCCATATGCAGTTCACAGCAGGCGCAGATACGGTTTGAGGCATCGCCGCCATGGATAGCGCCCAGGTTGAGGGTTGGGTAAGGGACCGTAAACGCCTCGAAGTGATAGCGCTCTTTAAGCAGATCGCGCAACTGCATAATCCGGCCGATGGCGTCGTGCATCAGCTCAATCGCGTTGACCCCGCGCGCCGGATCGCTGGAGTGGCCGGACTGGCCCTGAATACGGATCGCGTTGGACATATGGCCTTTATGGGCGCGGATCGGCTGCAGGGAGGTGGGCTCGCCGATGATGGCGCAGTCCGGGCGCAGCCGGGTGGTTTCGGCAAAGTAGCGCGCGCCGGCCATGCTGGTCTCTTCGTCGGCAGTGGCCAGAATATACAGCGGCTTTTTCAGCGTGGTGACGTCGACATCGCGCAGGGCGTCGAGAATAAAGGCGAAGAAGCCTTTCATATCGGCCGTGCCGAGGCCGTAGAGCTTGTTATCGTGTTCGGTGAGGGTGAACGGGTCGCGCGTCCAGCGGCCATCATCGAACGGCACGGTATCGGTATGCCCGGCGAGCAGCAGGCCGCCGGCGCCGTGTCCGGTGCTGGCCAGCAGGTTGAATTTATGGCGCGTATCCGGCACCGGCTGTATCTCAACATTGAAGCCGAGATCGCGGAACCAGCCTGCCAGCAAATTGATTAAAGACTCATTGCTTTGATCGAGAGCCTCTTCAGTCGCGCTGATGGATGGTGTGGCGATCAACGCGCGGTAAATCTCGATAAAGGGCGGTAAATTGTTTTTCATTGTTGACACACCTTGGGTCGTGATAGTATCAATATTCATGCATTTATTGTGAATAAAAATACAATATCGTTGAGCGTAAGAAAACCCATCGAATGTAAGGAGATGCGCTTCCAATGTTAAATACGCTGATTGTGGGTGCCAGTGGTTATGCCGGCGCAGAGCTGGTGACCTATATCAATCGTCATCCGCATATGAACATAACCGCTTTGACGGTCTCCGCGCAAAGCAATGATGCGGGAAAATTAATTTCCGACCTGCATCCGCAGCTCAAAGGCATTGTCGATATGCCGCTGCAGCCGATGTCCGATATCAGCGAATTCAGCGCTGGCGTGGACGTGGTGTTTCTCGCCACCGCGCACGAAGTGAGTCACGATCTGGCGCCGCAGTTCCTTGCCGCTGGCTGCGTGGTGTTCGATCTCTCCGGTGCCTTCCGCGTTAACGATGGGGCGTTCTACGAAAAATATTACGGTTTCACTCATCGGCATCCCGACCTGCTCAAACAGGCGGTGTATGGTCTGGCGGAGTGGAGCGCGGATGCGCTTAAAGACGCGCAGTTAATCGCAGTGCCAGGCTGCTATCCGACGGCGGCGCAGCTGTCGCTGAAGCCGCTGATTGAGGCCAATCTGCTGGATCTCAACCAGTGGCCGGTAATCAACGCTACCAGCGGGGTGAGCGGCGCGGGTCGTAAGGCCGCGATCGGCAACAGCTTCTGTGAAGTTAGCCTGCAGCCGTACGGCATATTTAACCATCGCCATCAGCCGGAGATTGCCAGCCACCTCGGGGCAAAGGTAATTTTTACCCCGCACCTGGGTAATTTTAAGCGCGGCATCCTGGAAACTATCACCTGCCGCCTGAAGCCGGGCGTCGGCCATGCGCAGATCGCGGCGGTTTACCAGCAGGCTTACGCCGATAAACCACTGGTACGTTTATATGATAAAGGCGTGCCCGCTTTGAAAAGCGTCGAAGGCCTGCCATTCTGTGATATCGGTTTTGCCGTGCAGGACGATCATCTCATCGTCGTCGCGGCAGAGGATAACCTGCTGAAAGGCGCCGCAGCGCAGGCGGTGCAGTGCGCGAATATTCGTTTCGGCTTCGCTGAGACGCAGTCTCTTATTTAAGGTGTGATGATGAACCCATTAATTATCAAACTTGGCGGCGTATTACTCGATAGCGAAGAAGCGCTGGAGCGCCTGTTTACCGCGCTGGTTAACTACCGTGAAGCGCACCAGCGTCCGCTGATTATCGTCCACGGCGGCGGCTGCGTGGTGGATGAGCTGATGAAGCAGCTCAACCTGCCGGTGCAGAAGAAAAATGGCCTGCGCGTTACGCCGGCTGAGCAAATCGACATCATCACCGGCGCGCTGGCGGGAACCGCCAACAAGACGCTGCTGGCGTGGGCGAAAAAACATGGTATTTCCTCGGTAGGCCTGTTCCTCGGCGATGGCGATAGCGTGAAGGTCACGCAACTGGATGCTGAGCTGGGCCATGTCGGGCTGGCGCAGCCGGGCTCCCCGGCACTGATCAACACCCTGTTGGCCGGCGGTTACCTGCCGGTGGTGAGCTCTATCGGGGTGACCGATGAAGGCCAGCTGATGAACGTCAACGCTGACCAGGCGGCGACAGCGCTGGCGGCCACCCTGGGGGCGGATCTGATCCTGTTGTCTGACGTTAGCGGTATCCTCGACGGTAAAGGGCAGCGCATTGCCGAGATGACCGCCGAGAAAGCGGAACAGCTGATCGAGCAGGGGATTATCACCGACGGCATGATTGTTAAAGTGAATGCGGCCCTTGACGCCGCACGTGCTCTGGGCCGTCCGGTGGATATCGCCTCCTGGCGTCACGCCGAGCAGCTGCCGGCGTTATTTAACGGCACGCCGATCGGCACACGTATTCTGGCTTAAGATTTCATGCCCGGCGGCGCGTCGTCTGCCGGGCTTACAAGACCGTAGGCCGAGCGGCACAATGCCGCCGGCGGAACTAACGAATAAAGGAAGCATGTTATGGCACTTTGGGGCGGGCGTTTTACACAGGCAGCAGATCAACGGTTCAAACAGTTCAACGACTCGTTGCGCTTCGACTATCGTCTGGCGGAGCAGGATATCGTTGGCTCTGTCGCCTGGTCGAAAGCGCTGGTAACGGTCGGCGTTCTGAGTGCCGCTGAACAGCAGCAGCTGGAAGAAGCGCTGAACGTGCTGCTGGAAGAGGTGCGCGCCAATCCGCAGCAAATCCTCGCCAGCGATGCCGAAGATATTCACAGCTGGGTGGAAGGCAAGCTGATCGATAAAGTGGGCCAGCTGGGCAAGAAACTGCACACCGGGCGCAGCCGTAACGACCAGGTCGCCACCGATCTTAAACTGTGGTGCAAAGATACCGTTGTCGAACTGCTCTCAGCGAACCGCCAGCTGCAGAGCGCGCTGGTGGAGACCGCCCAGCAGAATCAGGACGCGGTAATGCCGGGGTACACCCACCTGCAGCGCGCCCAGCCGGTGACGTTCGCGCACTGGTGTCTGGCCTACGTTGAAATGCTGGCGCGTGACGAAAGCCGTCTGCAGGACGCGCTGAAGCGCCTCGACGTCAGCCCGCTGGGCTGCGGCGCGCTGGCGGGGACGGCGTATGAGATCGACCGCGAGCAGCTGGCCGGCTGGCTGGGCTTTGCCTCCGCCACCCGCAACAGCCTCGACAGCGTGTCCGATCGCGATCATGTGCTGGAGCTGCTTTCCGATGCGGCTATCGGTATGGTGCATCTGTCGCGCTTTGCGGAAGATCTGATTTTCTTTAACTCCGGCGAGGCGAACTTCGTCGAGCTTTCCGACCGCGTGACCTCCGGCTCCTCGCTGATGCCGCAGAAGAAAAACCCGGACGCCCTGGAGCTTATCCGTGGCAAATGCGGCCGCGTGCAGGGTGCGCTGACCGGCATGATGATGACGCTGAAAGGACTGCCGCTGGCCTACAACAAAGACATGCAGGAAGATAAAGAGGGGCTTTTCGACGCCCTGGATACCTGGCTCGACTGCCTGCATATGGCGGCCCTGGTGCTGGACGGCATTCAGGTAAAACGCCCGCGCTGTGCGGAAGCGGCGCAGCAGGGCTATGCCAACGCCACTGAGCTGGCGGATTATCTGGTGGCGAAAGGCGTACCGTTCCGCGAGGCGCACCATATTGTCGGTGAAGCGGTAGTGGAAGCCATTGCGCAAGGGAAACCGCTGGAAGCGCTGACCCTGGCCGATCTGCAGAAATTCAGCCCGGTGATTGCGGACGATGTGTATCCGATCCTGTCGCTGCAGTCTTGCCTCGAGAAACGCGCAGCGAAAGGCGGCGTCTCGCCGCAGCAGGTAGCCCAGGCTATCAACGAGGCGAAGGCTCGTTTAAGCTAATCCTTAGATATCTGCCCTCCCTGACCCGGCCAAGCCCAGCGACGCCGGGTTTTTTATGCAAAAAAAAAGCGGACGCAAGGTCCGCAAAAGTTCACGTTGGCTTTAGTTGTTCGGGTAGAGAAACAGTGTGACGGGTCAGTGATTTTCACAGGTAGACCGTCTTTATGGGCGTATTATTGAACAGAAAACTTGATAGGGATAATCGTTCGTTGCTATGCTATCTATCGCCATGGACTATCGTGGCGATGGAGGATGAATAATGAATATTCGCGATCTTGAATACCTGGTAGCGCTCGCCGAACACCGCCACTTCCGGCGGGCGGCTGACTCATGCCATGTGAGCCAACCGACGCTCAGCGGACAGATCCGCAAGCTGGAGGATGAGCTTGGCGTCATGCTGCTGGAGCGCACCAGCCGTAAGGTTCTGTTTACCCAGGCGGGGCTGTTGCTGGTGGATCAGGCGCGTACCGTGTTACGCGAAGTAAAAGTGCTCAAGGAAATGGCAAGCCAACAAGGGGAAACCATGTCCGGGCCGCTGCATATCGGCCTGATCCCGACAATTGGCCCGTACCTGCTGCCGCACATCATTCCGATGCTGCATCAGACCTTCCCGAAGCTGGAAATGTATCTGCACGAAGCGCAGACCCATCAGCTGCTGGCTCAGCTCGACAGCGGTAAGCTCGACTGCGCCATCCTGGCGCTGGTCAAAGAGAGCGAGGCCTTTATCGAGGTGCCGCTGTTCGATGAGCCGATGATGCTGGCTATCTATGAGGATCATCCGTGGGCGAACCGCGATCGGGTGCCGATGTCGGATCTGGCCGGTGAAAAGCTGCTGATGCTGGAGGATGGCCACTGCCTGCGCGATCAGGCGATGGGCTTCTGCTTTGAAGCGGGGGCGGATGAGGATACCCACTTCCGCGCGACCAGCCTGGAAACGCTGCGCAATATGGTGGCGGCAGGCAGCGGCATTACCCTGCTGCCGGCGCTGGCGGTGCCGCAGGAGAGAAAACGCGATGGCGTAGTCTACCTGCCGTGCATTAAGCCAGAGCCAAGACGCACCATCGGTCTGGTTTATCGTCCAGGCTCCCCGCTGCGCAGCCGCTATGAACATCTGGCGGAGGCCATCCGCGGCACGATGGATGGCCATTTCGACAAGGCGTTAAAACAGGCGGTTTAAGCCGTTCAGCGCGGCAACCCGGTACGCTTCCGCCATGGTCGGGTAGTTAAAGGTGGTGTTGACGAAGTACTCAATGGTGTTGCCACCGCCTTTCTGCTCCATGATCGCCTGGCCGATATGAATAATTTCGGCCGCGCGCTCGCCAAAGCAGTGAATGCCAAGGATCTCCTTGGTTTCCCGATGGAACAGGATCTTCAGCGTACCAACGCTCATACCGACGATTTGCGCCCGCGCCAGGTGTTTAAACTGGGCGCGGCCCACCTCATACGGCACTTTCATCGCCGTCAGCTGCTGCTCGGTTTTCCCGACGGAGCTGATTTCCGGAATGGTATAGATCCCGGTCGGAATATCTTCAATCAGATGCGCTGAGGCTTCGCCTTTCACCAGCGCCTGGGCGGCAATGCGTCCTTGATCGTAAGCGGCAGAAGCCAGGCTTGGATAGCCGATGACATCGCCAACCGCATAGATGTGCGGGAGGGCGGTCTGATACATGCTGTTGACCTTCAGCTGACCGCGGCTGTCGGTCTGCAGACCGATATTTTCCAGCGCCAGGGTGTCGGTGTTGCCGGTGCGGCCGTTAGCGTACAGCAGGCAATCGGCCTTCAGCTTTTTGCCGGACTTCAGGTGCATGATCACCCCGTCATCCACCCCTTCAATTTTCTCATACTCCTCGTTGTGGCGAATAACCACGCCGCTGTTCCAGAAGTGATAAGAGAGCGAGTCTGACATTTCCTGATCGAGGAAGGCCAGCAGACGATCGCGGGTGTTGATCAGATCGACCTTCACCTCCATGCCGCGGAAGATCGACGCATATTCACAACCGATCACCCCGGCGCCGTAAATGATCACATGGCGCGGCTCATGCTGCAGGCTGAGAATCGAATCGCTGTCATAGATGCGCGGGTGGTGGAAATCGACATCCGCCGGATGGTAGGGACGCGATCCGCAGGCGATAACGAATTTCTCCGCGGTCACAGTCTCGACCGTGCCGTCATGGCACTCCAGCGCCAGAGTATGCTCATCCACGAAGTGGGCATTGCCCTGCAGAATTTCACAGTGGTTGCGCTCATAGAATCCCTGGCGCATATGAGTCTGCTGGTTGATGACGCTGTCGGCATGGTTAAGGATGTCGGCGAAAGAAGAGCGAAGAAGGCGGGAGTGGTCACTGTAGAGGGGGTTTTGGTTAAACTCGATAATACGGCTGACGGCATGGCGGAGGGCTTTCGACGGGATGGTGCCCCAGTGGGTGCAACCGCCGCCGACATTATGGTAGCGCTCGATGACGGCAACGCGTGCTCCCTGTTTCACCAGTCCCATGGCGGCGCCTTCCCCGCCAGGACCGGAACCAATCACTATTGCATCATAATCCCAAGAGTGTGACATGGCATTACTCACCTGTTTTATACATAAAATAAACACGATGATAACATTCGCTGCGCTTTAACCCAATTATCGTTGTGCTTTTTTGCAGCATAAAAGCAGAAACGGCTCGTAAACAATCATTCACAATCCAGGGCAAACCGATTAGTTTTAATCTCTGGTATAGTGCCAGCAGGGCTATTGGAAGGATTCATACATCGTGATGGGCGTAAGAGCACAACAAAAAGAAAAAACCCGCCGTTCGCTGGTGGAAGCGGCATTCAGTCAACTTAGCGCTGAGCGGAGTTTCGCCAGCCTGAGCTTGCGTGAAGTGGCCCGGGAAGCAGGGATCGCGCCGACGTCCTTTTATCGTCATTTTCGCGACGTCGATGAGCTGGGCCTGACGATGGTCGATGAGAGCGGACTGATGCTGCGCCAGCTGATGCGCCAGGCGCGCCAGCGGATAGCCAAAGGCGGCAGCGTGATCCGCACCTCGGTCTCCACCTTTATGGAATTTATCGGTAACAACCCGAACGCCTTCCGCCTGCTGCTGCGCGAGCGCTCGGGAACTTCTGCGGCGTTTCGCGCCGCCGTCGCACGCGAGATCCAGCACTTTATTGCGGAACTCGCCGACTATTTAGAACTCGAAAACCATATGCCGCGCGCCTTTACCGAAGCGCAGGCTGAAGCTATGGTCACCATCGTTTTTAGCGCTGGCGCGGAAGCGCTGGATGTCGGCCCTGAGCAGCGCCGGCAGCTGGAGGAACGGTTGGTACTGCAGCTTCGAATGATCTCGAAAGGCGCGTATTACTGGTATCGCCGTGAACAAGAAAAAATGTCACATCATTCCGAATAACGTGAAGGACGAGCAATGAAACACTCAGTTCAAGATAAAGGTACGCTGCTGCTGGCGCTGATTGCCGGGTTATCCATTAATGGCGCCTTTGCGGCGCTGTTCAGTTCGATAGTTCCGTTTTCCGTCTTCCCCATTTTATCCCTGCTGCTGACGGTCTACTGTCTGCATCAGCGCTATCAGAATCGCAGTATGCCCGTTGGGCTACCGGGCCTGGCCGCCGCCTTTTTTATTCTCGGGGTGCTGTTGTACAGCACCGTCGTGCGTGCGGAGTACCCGGATATCGGTTCTAACTTCTTCCCGGCCGTTCTGTCCGTCGCGATGGTCTTCTGGATCGGCTACAAGATGCGTAACCGCAAAGATACCGCAGCCGAGTAAGCCGCAAGCGGTAAAAAAACCGGCAATATGACGTTGCCGGTTTTTTTGGGCCTATTTGCGGGTCAGCAGGACGCCGCACTCCATGTGATGGGTATACGGGAACTGGTCGAACAGCGCCAGCCGGGTAACGTTGTGCGTCTGGCTTAGCGTTTCCAGATTGCGACACAGCGTTTCCGGGTTGCACGAAATATACAAAATACGCGGATAGGCCTGCACCATTTTTTCCGTCTCGCTGTCCAGCCCGCTGCGCGGTGGATCGACGAAGATGGTTTCGCACTGATAGCTATGCAGATCGATACCCTGCAGCCGGTTGAACTGCCGCACCCCGTTCATCGCCTGAGTAAACTCTTCCGCCGCCATGCGGATAATCTGCACGTTGTCGATATGGTTAGCGGCGATGTTGTACTGCGCCGCCGCCACCGACGGTTTGGCGATTTCGGTGGCCAATACGCGATCGAAATTACGTGCCAGCGCCAGCGAGAAGTTACCGTTGCCGCAGTACAATTCCAGCAGGTCGCCAGTCGCCCCTTTGGTGACATCCAGTGCCCACTCCAGCATCTGAATGTTCATGGCCGCGTTCGGTTGGGTAAAGCTGTTTTCCACCTGACGGTAGATCATCTCCCGCCCGCCAACCGGCAGGCGTTCATCTATATAATCCTGATCGAGCTCGATTTTAGTTTTGGTCGCCCGCCCAATCAGATGCACATTGAGCCCCTGGGCTCGCAGGGCGTCACGCAGCGCCTCCGCTTGCTCACGCCAGGCATCGTCCAGCTTTTTATGATACAGCAGCGACACGACCGCCTGGTTGCTGAGGGTGGTCAGATAGTCAATCTGGAACAGCTTCTGGCGTAGCACGGGATTGTTGCGTACGCCCTCCAGCATGGCGGTCATCAGCTGATTGATCAGCGCGCTGGCGGCCGGGAAGCTGTCAACGCGAATCCGCGACCGGGTCTGCTGATCGAAAATAATATGGTACAGATCGTCGCCATCGTGCCACAGACGGAACTCGGCGCGCATACGGTAGTGGCTGACCGGCGAACGAAACACTTCCGGAACCGGCGCGGCAAAAGGCGCCATCATGGTTTGCAAACGGACGACTTTTTCTGCCAGCTGCGCTTCGTATTGTTCGGTAGGAAGGTGTTCGGGGGTCATGATGTATCCTGAATAAAATAAGTACGCGGGGATTGTAGGGAAAGCGCCGGGGATGTCCAGCCTCGAATGCCGCGGGAAATATAATTAGCAGTCTGGACATCTATATGGTTCTGATTGTAGCATTCGCCTACCGGTCCTGTGAGTTAAAAGGGAACCCAGTGGAAATCTGGGGCTGACGCGCAGCGGTAAGGAAGGTGAGAAATGAGCGCACTCGGTGCAGACACTGCGGCTAGCCGTGGGAAGTCATTATTTCTTGAAACAGCCTCCAAGCCCGAAGACCTGCCGGAATACGTCGCACTGGGTTTTATCGTCGCGAGCAACTGATAAAACCTGCGGCATCCTTTTTCTGTTTCGGATGCTTTTACAATGATTAAAAAAGCTTCGCTGATGACGGCCTTATCCGTCACGGCATTTTCCGGCTGGGCGCAGGATAGCAATTCAGATACGTTGGTGGTGACAGCAAACCGTTTTCAACAGCCGGTCAATACCGTGCTGGCGCCGACCGACATTGTGACGCGCGATGACATTGACCGCTGGCAGTCCAAAGATTTAAACGATGTCATGCGTCGTCTTCCCGGGGTCGATATTGCCCGCAACGGCGGCATGGGGCAGAGCGCTTCGCTGTATGTTCGGGGGACGGAGGCTCGTCACGTGCTGGTGCTGATCGACGGTGTGCCGATGGCGCGTCCGGGGATCTCCAACGGCGTAGATATCAGTCAGATCCCTATCTCACTGGTCCAGCGGGTGGAATACATCCGCGGCCCGCGCTCCGCGGTGTACGGCTCCGGAGCGATCGGCGGGGTGGTGAACATCATCACCATGACCGACGCTGAGCGTTCGCAGATCAACGCCGGCGCGGGTACGAACGGCTATCAGTCCTATGACGGCGCCTTTAACAAGCGGTTTGGCGATACGTTGGTTACCGCTGCTGGCGCCTATCAGACCACCAAAGGGTTTAACGTCCAGCCGAATTCCTCTTACAGCGGCGACAGCGATCGCGACGGCTACCGCAATAAAATGCTGTGGGGCGGGGTACAGCATCAGTTCGATGACAACTTCTCGGGGTTCTTCCGCGGCTATGGTTATTCCGCCAACGCTGACTATGACCAGGGTAACTGGGGCTACGCAGGTGGAAACGATGAAGATCAATCCTATACCCAATCCTGGGATACCGGTCTGCACTACCACTCCGGAATTTACTCCTCCCAGTTGATTGCTAACTATCAGCGCATCAAAGATTACAACTACAGCAGCGACGCTGGCCGCTATGCCGCGGGCACCACCCTGGATGATATGGAACAGCGCTATATCCAGTGGGGAAATAATGTTGTGGTAGGCCATGGGGCAGTGAGCGGCGGCGTTGACTGGAAACAAGAGAAGCTGAAATCCAGCGGAACGACCAGTACCGACGTGTATAAGCGTGACACCACCGGTCTTTATCTGACGGGACAGCAGCAGATTGACAGCGTGACGCTGGAAGCTTCCGGCCGTGAGGATCATGACGAGCAGTTTGGCTGGCACGGTACCTGGCAGACGGCCGCAGGCTGGGAATTTATCGACGGTTATCGGACAACGCTCTCGTACGGCACAGGATTCCTCGCCCCCTCCCTCGGGCAGCAGTACGGCGCAGAACGCTTTGGCATCGCCTCTAACCCGAATCTGAAGCCAGAGGAGTCGAAGCAATGGGAAGCGGGCCTTGAAGGGTTAACGGGGCCGGTCGACTGGCGCCTCTCCGCGTATCGCTATGAGATTCAAAACCTCATCGATTACGACAACAACGCCTATTACAACGTCAAGTCGGCGACGATTAAGGGGCTGGAGTGGACGGGGAATATAACCACCGGGCCGGTGGAGCACCATCTGACGCTGCAGTATGTTGACCCTCGCGATGATGAAACCAATAAGATCCTCTATCGCCGGGCGAAGCAGCAGGTGAAATACGAGCTGAACGGCCAGCTCTACGATCTGGGGTGGGATGTGACGTATCACTACATCGGCAAGCGTTACGATTATGACTACGACAACTCGCGTACCGTCAATATGGGTGGGTTGAGCCTCTGGGATGTCGGTTTATCGTATCCCGTCACCTCACACCTGACAGTTCGTGGTAAAATAGCCAACCTGTTCGATAAAGATTACGAGACAGTTTATGGCTACCAATCTGCAGGACGGGAATACACCTTGTCTGGCAGCTACACCTTCTGATCCACGTCCCACCGTGCTGGTGTTTGATTCCGGCGTCGGTGGGTTGTCGGTTTATAATGAGATTCGGCAGCTGCTGCCGAATCTGCATTACATCTATGCTTTCGATAACGTTGCCTTCCCCTATGGCGAGAAGAGCGAGGAGTTTATCGTTGAGCGCGTTGTGGAAATCGTCACTGCTGTCCAGCAGCGTTATCCCCTGGCGCTGGCGGTGATCGCCTGCAATACCGCCAGTACCGTCTCCCTGCCTGCCCTGCGTGAAAAGTTCGCTTTCCCCGTCGTTGGCGTGGTGCCGGCGATCAAGCCCGCCGCCCGTTTAACGGCGAACGGCATTGTTGGCCTGCTGGCGACGCGCGGTACCGTAAAGCGTCCTTATACCCGTGAGCTGATCGACCGCTTTGCCAATGAATGTCGGATTGAAATGCTGGGGTCGGCGGAGCTGGTGGAGCTGGCGGAAGCGAAGCTGCACGGCGAGCCTGTGCCGTTAGAAGAGCTGCGCCGTATCCTGCGCCCATGGCTGCGGATGCAGGAGCCGCCGGATACGGTGGTGCTGGGCTGCACCCACTTTCCTCTTTTACAGGAGGAGCTGCAGCGCGTTCTGCCGGAAGGCACACGGCTGATCGATTCCGGCGCGGCGATTGCCCGTCGCACCGCCTGGCTGTTAGAGCATGAAGCGCCGGATGCGAAGTCCAGCGACGAGAATAAAGCATTCTGCATGGCGCTGACGGCAGAAACAGAACAGCTTTTACCCGTTCTGCGTCGCTATGGCTTCTCGACGCTGGAAAAATTACCGCTCTAAGGGCGTTTTGCACAAAAAAGAGACGGTTGAATAATTTTTTGAAAACAGGGCTTGTCAACGTCTCAGAACTCCCTATAATGCGCCTCCACTGACACGGAACAACGGCAAACAAGCCGCCGGGT
>OIWS01000245.1_pt1 | contig 74271 bp, 54 predicted proteins | sample 1587611 | NCBI WGS metagenome assembly OIWS01 (sample SAMEA3888919, study PRJEB22519) | human gut metagenome | biome: human gut; feature: human-associated habitat; material: faeces | place: Denmark | collected 2010 | reverse complement strand
TCTTTTCGTATCTTTGTGATATAGAGAATTGCAAGATTAAAGTGGATAATTCCGAAATAAATTAACTACATAAACTTAAAAAAAAACTCTAACCTGTTATGAAACAGTATATTCTTGCGCTTGACCAGGGTACAAGCAGCTCACGTGCTATCGTTTTTGATGAAATGGGTAAATCTTGTGCTGTGGCCCAACGAGAGTTCCGTCAGATTTTTCCGAAATCAGGATGGGTGGAGCACGATCCGCATGAGATTTGGTCATCTCAGGCCTCTGTGATTGCGGAGGCGATCACGATGATGGACATCAACGGATTGAATATTGCGGGTATTGGTATTACCAACCAGCGTGAAACCTCCATTGTATGGGATTCGGAGACGGAGGAGCCAATCTATAATGCGATAGTCTGGCAGGATCGTCGTACTTCGGACTATTGCAATGAGCTGAAAAGCCGTGGATTGACCGATATGATTCGTCAGAAAACAGGTTTGATTATCGATGCCTATTTCAGTGCGACGAAGATCAAATGGATCCTGGATCATGTTCCCGGAGCTCGTGAACGTGCTGCAAAAGGGAAATTGCTGTTCGGTACCGTCGATACCTGGTTGATTTGGCGTTTGACCCGCGGCGAAGTTCACGTGACGGATGTAAGTAATGCTTCCCGTACGATGTTGTTTAACATCAATACGCTGGAGTGGGATCAGGAGCTGTTGGACCTGTTTGAGATTCCGCGTTCGATGATGCCTGAGGTGAAGTCCTCCAGTGAGGTGTATGGTCACACAAAGACCACCATCTTTGCCCATAAAGTGCCCATCGCCGGTATCGCCGGTGACCAGCAGGCAGCTCTGTTCGGCCAGATGTGTACCGAACCGGGTATGGTGAAAAACACCTACGGAACGGGTTGCTTCCTGCTGATGAACAGTGGCGAGAAGCCTATTTTGTCGAAAAATAACCTGATTACGACCGTTGCATGGAAGATTGGCGATAAGGTCAATTACGCACTCGAGGGCAGTATTTTCGTCGGAGGTTCGGTCGTCCAGTGGTTGCGTGATGGTCTGGGGGTTATTAATTCCTCATCAGAGGTTGAAGAGTTGGCCTCACGTGTCTCGGATACCAACGGGGTCTATTTCGTGCCGGCTTTGACGGGGCTCGGTGCTCCGTGGTGGGATCAATATGCACGAGGAACTATTGTGGGAATCAGTCGTGGCACCACGACCGCTCATATCGCTCGTGCAGCACTCGAGGGAATTGCTTATCAGACGATGGATATTACCAATGCCATGTCGTTGGATGCCGGTATTCCGCTCAAGGCGTTGAAGGTGGATGGCGGGGCATCGCGCAACAATTTGTTGATGCAGTTCCAGGCGGATATTCTCGGCACTCAGGTTATTCGTCCGCAGGTGGTTGAGACGACAGCTTTGGGAGCGGCCTATTTGGCAGGTCTGGCGGTAGGGTACTGGTCCAGCATTGATGATATTCGCAAACAGTGGCAGGTTGATCGTGTATTTGAGCCGAGCTGGGAAGAGGATAAGATTCAAACGGCCAAAGCAGGTTGGCATGATGCTGTTAAACGAACATTAAGTGAATATACCACAACCAAATAAAGAAACCTAGAACTAACCTAAAACTTTACTAACCTAATTAACCTAAAATGGATACAATATGGACGAAGTGCCTGTTCGAATTTATAGGCACAGCAATATTAGTGCTTTTCGGTGATGGCGTAGTTGCCTCCACCGTGTTGAAAAAATCCAAAGGAGAGAATGGCGGCTGGGTGGTCATTACGTTGGCCTGGGGCCTGGCTGTGATGTTGGGAGTCTTTATTGCGGGTCCTTACTCGGGAGCGCACCTCAATCCTGCCGTAACGTTGGGACTGGCTGCAGCCGGGACCTTTAACTGGTCGTTTGTGCTGCCATATATCGTTGCACAGATGCTCGGAGGTTTTGTCGGAGCTGTACTCGTTTATGCCTTCTATAAAGACCATTACGACGCAACCGATGATCCTGCCACCAAACTTTCAACCTTCTGTACGATCCCGGCAATCCGTAATTATGGACGAAACCTCTTTAGCGAGATTGTCGGTACTTTTGTGCTGGTCTTTGTAATTTTGGTCTTGGCCACAGAGAGCAATACCCCGGAGGTGGGGATGGGTTCTTTGGGAGCCTTCCCGGTTGCAATGCTGATTGTCGCTTTGGGTATGTCTTTGGGCGGAACGACCGGTTATGCAATCAATCCGGCGCGAGATCTTGCTCCTCGGTTGGCACATGCCGTACTGCCCATCCGTGGAAAAGGAACCAACGATTGGGCCTACTCCTGGGTGCCTGTATTGGGTCCTATTATCGGCGGCGTCTTGGCAGCAGGTCTCTATTGTTTGATATGCTGTTAATCGTTTGAGGTATGAAAAGGGGCAAATTATTGCTTGCGTTAGCGGCACTTTTGGTTACGTTCGTTTCTACTTCATACGGACAGAAATTCCATCTGAGTGGAACGCTCCAGAATATGCATTTGTGGCGAGGTCTTCAGATTGCAGATGGAGGTGTATTGGCTGCCGATGTGAACATGGGCCTTTTCAAGGACCGCCTGAAAATTGGTTTGTGGGGCGGCACCGATTTCACAGGAGACTACAAAGAGTTTGATTATTATCTCTCTTATTCTGCATCTGGCTTTACGGTGGCAGTATGGGATATATTCAACTACTCTCCCGCTTTAACCTTCAGTAAGGATATCTTTAACTACAACAAGTATTCGACGGGTCATTTTCTTGATCTGAGTGTCGCTTACGATTTTGATGAGCAGTTGCAGGTGCCTTTGCGTTTATATTGGGCAACCATTTTTGCAGGTCGTGACTTGAATAGTGCGGGTAACAACATGTACTCCACTTTTGTTTACGGAGAGTATAGCGTCTTTCGAGATGAGCATTGGATTGTCGATTTAGGGTTGGGAGGCACCTTTGCCTTTAATCGTACGGAGGCCGATGGCAGTCGCAATTTTTATGGTACGGACCACATTAACCAGATTTCGTTAAAGACCACCTACTTGCTGAAATTGGGACGATTCAAAATGCCGGTATTTGCCCACGCCATGTGGAATCCTGACATTCGAAGCGGTTATTTGCAGGTGGGCGTGAAATTGTTCGCATTTTAGTCGTATATTAGCTTAGCTGTTGATTTGAATCAATAGAGGAGATATTCTGGTATGACGCTATTGGAAAGGCATAGCCTTATTTTGGAGCTGCTGCGCGAGTTCGGCAAGGTGGATGTGGCAGATCTGAGTTCTCGATTGAAGGTCTCGGCCGTGACGATCCGCAAGGATCTGGATCTGTTGGAGGAGAAGAAACTGCTGTATCGAACCCATGGCGGAGCCATTTTGGCCGATCCCTATATTGCGACCAAAAAGGTTTCGGAAAAGGAGAAGTTGCGCCCGGAGGTGAAGCGTCGAATCGGTTTGAAAGCGGTGGAATTGCTCTCACCTCAGGATGCATTGATTATTGCGTCGGGGACTACCGTGCAGGCTTTTGCTCGCTGTATCGAGAATATGAAGCTGACCGTAATTACTTCGGCAATGAATGTGGCTATGGAGTTGCTCGATAAGCCTGACATTGAGATTATACAGTTAGGGGGCATTATTCGGCACTCATCGGCGTCGGCCGTCAGCGAATATGCCATCCGGATGTTGGATAATTTTAGCTGCAGCAAATTGTTTTTGGGAGTGGACGGCATTGATCCGGAGTATGGATTGAGTACGACACATATTCAGGAGGCCTGTTTGAATCAGGCCATGATCGGTACAGCGACCAAAACGATTGTGTTGGCAGACTCTTCGAAGTTTGGTCGCCGAGGCTTCAGCAAAATATGCAACATGAGCGACATCGATCGGGTGATTACCGACTCTGGAATCTCCCCGAAGATGCTTGAGGCAATCGAAGAGCAGGGGGTTAAGGTGACGGTAGTACCCCTGCCGGAAGCGTAGCGAGTGAAAGGCTTCGGTGCAGGTGTGCGCTCCAACGGAATCACTTTGACTGATCCTTACAATAAACAGTCTCTTGGAGGGGCCATTCGATAAGTTTAATTGAGGGCATCAAGGGTCTCAATCGAGGCAACTTCGCTCAATAAAGGAGGAGAGTGATTGATCTATGCTCCTTTTCAGAGACAATCAAACTGGCAGGTTTTGGAACAACCGGAAGACCTTAATTCGTAAATAGAACCGTGATATTATTTAATTCAGAAAGGGAAGCAATTTTACATTGCTTCCCTTTCTGAATTAGTAGGTGGTATATCGTGCAGGTAAATTAAGTCGGGCATGATAGGGACTTAGTTGGCAAGACTTTGCACGATGTGTGGCAATTGGCGTGGAAGATCCCTTTCTGGGGTTATTTCGGGAGCATTTGCGTTGATATGGGGTATAAAATCTGTAATTTTGGGCGTTGTGGAATAGGATTTTATCGTACCTTTGTATAGGTCAGAGATTCAGAAGAGACAGCCTGTGTGCGGATGTTAAAACGTATATAGAGGGCTACGATGAATCTTGTTACTTTCTCAATATCGTTGTTTCGGGTACGGTGTTCGCTGCTGTCGTAACGCAAGAAATCGCTTGATAGGTCAAACTACCCCACAGCCGTGTATTGAATCGGGAGGGGCGTAATGACCTTTAGAAGTGTGACCTGCGTGGTATGGCTGCAGGTCAGTTGCAACAATCTCGAATCGCGGTGTGTTTAGCTGTGTTTCCGATTATGTTGCGCAAAATCAGATTAACCCTCGCTATCCTCTTTTTTGTATTAATCACGTTACTTTTTCTCGATTTTACGGGAAGCGTACATGCCTGGTTGGGTTGGATGGCCCGTATTCAATTCCTGCCAGCCCTGTTGGCGGTCAATGTCGGTGTCATCCTGCTGTGGGTGGTGCTGACCTTGCTGTTCGGTCGGGTCTACTGCTCTGTCATCTGCCCACTGGGGGTCATGCAGGATGTGATCGCATGGTTCGGCAAAAGAGGAAAAAAGAAAAGGTATCGGTATGCCTATTCGCCCGCTAAATCGTGGTTGCGTTATGGCGTTTTGGCCCTATTTATTGTGGCTCTTATTGTCGGAATCGGATCGGTGGTAGCCTTGTTGGCTCCGTATAGTGCTTATGGCCGTATCGCCCAAAACCTGTTTGCTCCAGTCTGGGCCTGCGGAAACAATATTTTGGCCTATTTGGCTGAACGAATCGATAGCTATGCCTTCTACAAGACAGAAGTGTGGGTGAGAAGTTTGCCTACATTTATCGTGGCGGGGGCGACCTTGCTGATTTTGGCTGTTTTGGCATGGCGCAACGGCCGTACCTATTGCAATACGATTTGTCCGGTGGGGACGGTACTGGGATTGTTGTCTCGCTTTTCGCTGTTTCGGCCGATGATCGACCTGAACAAATGCAACGGCTGCAAGCTCTGTTCACACCGCTGTAAAGCCTCCTGCATCAATCCCGATGCCCACCAAATCGATTATAGTCGATGCGTGGTGTGTATGGATTGTATCGGTGCCTGCCGGCAGGGAGCAATTAGCTACCAATATCGGTTCAAACGAAGTGAAACGGTACCCGTAGCGGATCATGAAAAGGCAACTCATAAAACTGTCGGCAAGGGGAATGCTGTTTCGGTATCGAAGTCTGACAGTGCCACCTCATCACCAGTTGAAGCGACGGCTGTTGTTACGAAATCTGATCTTTGTTCGTCAGAAAAAGGGATGCAAACCGTTACAGGCAACGAGCAAACCAATGCCTCCGCTGTGGCGTCCGATACCGGAAAGATGCGGCGTCACTTTTTGACAGGATTGGGACTTTGGCTGGGAGCTGTTGCGGTGAAGGCCCAAGAGAAGAAGGTCGATGGCGGTTTGGCTGTCATTTTGGATAAAAAGATACCGAAGCGGTTGACGCCGATTGTTCCTCCGGGGGCAAGGGGATTGCACCATTTGACGGCACACTGTACAGGTTGTCAGTTATGTGTAGCAGTTTGTCCGAATGGGGTGTTGCGTCCATCGACAGACCCGACGAGATTGATGCAGCCCGAAATGTCGTATGAACGGGGCTATTGTCGTCCGGAGTGTACGAAATGTTCGGAGGTCTGTCCGGCAGGGGCAATCTTGCCTATCACACCGGCCGATAAATCGTCGATTCAAATTGGCCATGCGGTATGGGTGAAGGCGAACTGTTTGCCGGTGACCGATGGAGTGTCGTGTGGAAACTGTGCGCGCCATTGTCCGGTAGGAGCAATCAAAATGGTGCCGTTGGATCCGAATCGAGCCAATTCGCCCAAAATTCCGATTGTCAATGAAGAACGCTGCATTGGATGTGGGGCTTGCGAAAATTTGTGTCCGGTTCGTCCGTTCAGTGCCATCTATGTGGAGGGGCACAATCGTCATCGGTTAATCTAATTTTTCAGTGAAGCGACATGGATATGAACAATCAAGATAAAAAAGATATTTCCCGCCGTGATTTCTTGAAAATCGTGGGAATCAGTACGGCTGCAACAACTGTTGCTTTGGCGGGTTGCGATTCACGAAAAAATCCAGTTTCCGGAGATCGACGGGCACAGGACGATGTGCCGACAGATTGGATGACCTACCGCACCAATCCCAAGAGCGGGGAAAAGGTATCGCTGTTGGGGTATGGCTGCATGCGATGGCCGACTTTGCCGGCACCTGGCGGAGACGGAAATGTGATCGATCAGGATGCTGTGAATGAGCTGATCGACTATGCGATTGCGCATGGGGTGACCTATTTTGACACCTCACCGGTTTATGTGCAGGGTTGGTCGGAGAAATCGACCGGGATTGCCCTGAAGCGTCACCCTCGGGATCGATTCCAGATTGCAACGAAGCTGTCGAATTTTTCTAATTACACCCGTGAGAATTCGATTGCGATGTATCGTCAATCGTTTGAGGATTTGCAGGTGGATTATATCGATTATTATCTGCTGCATTCGATCGGGAATGGGGGCATCGAAACCTTCCGGGCTCGATATATCGATAACGGGATGATCGATTTCCTGATGAAAGAGCGCGAGGCGGGAAGAATCCGCAATTTGGGATTTTCGTTTCACGGGACGGTTTCGGTTTTCGATGAGGTGCTGGCCATGCACGAAAAGGTGCATTGGGATTTTGTGCAGATTCAGCTCAACTATGTCGATTGGCGTCACGCTTCGGCTCGTAATGTCAACGCCGAATATCTGTATGCAGAGTTGGAAAAACGGCATATTCCGGCCATTATCATGGAGCCGCTGTTGGGCGGCCGTTTGTCGAATGTGCCGGACCATATCGTCACACGTCTCAAACAGCGTGATCCGGAGCGTAGTGTGGCCTCGTGGGCTTTTCGCTTTGCCGGGTCGCCTTCCGGCGTGTTGACCGTCTTGAGCGGCATGACCTATCTGGAGCATCTGCAGGACAATTTGCGCACCTATTCACCATTGGAACCGCTTACGGAAGCGGATGTCCAATTTCTGTACGATACGGCTGACTTGATGATGCAGTACCCGACGATACCCTGTAACGATTGCAAATATTGCATGCCTTGTCCGTATGGTATTGATATTCCTGCGGTGCTGTTGCATTACAACAAGTGCGTCAACGAGGGAAACCTTCCCACCTCTTCTCAAAGTGAGGATTACCGTCGTGCCCGTCGTGCATTTTTGGTTGGGTACGATCGCAGTGTGCCTCGTTTGCGTCAGGCGAGCCATTGTATCGGTTGTGGACAGTGTGTGTCGCATTGTCCGCAAAGCATTGAAATCCCGAAGGAACTTCATCGGATCGATCGGTTTGTCGAAAAGCTTAAACGGGGTACGTTATGACGGAGATGACGAAATTGATCGAGCTGTTGCATGCGGGGAATTACTCTTGCGTGGTAGAGAATTGTTATGGTCTTCATACGTTTAGTCGCAGAGGTGTGGCCGATTTATATGAGGTGTACCGTGAACATGCCGAGTGGTTGGATCATGCTTCGTTAGCCGATAAGGTGATTGGCAAGGGGGCGGCAGCGTTGATGGTGCTCGGAGGAGTGGAGCGTGTCTATGCGGATGTGATCAGTACCCCGGCTTTAATGCTGCTGCGAGAGGCTGGAATTGCCGTTACCTTTGGACAGGAGGTGCCCCGCATCGAAAATCGGACGAAAATCGGGTTGTGCCCGTTGGAGTCGGCCTGTGTCGATTTGCGGGATGCGACGGCGATCTATCCGGTTATCAAACAATTTATGGCGAAAATAGAAAAGGCCCAACAAAATGCCCAATCGCCGCAGAATTAATGGCAGTCGTTGGTGCGACGCAGTTCTCTGTGATGCACCGATAACTCCCTGACCAAATCACGAAAGAGAAAAACATTTCAATATCAATCATATGCAAACTTCCGCAGTAAGACTTTATTCATTGGCTTATAATGAGGCAAAGACCTATTTGTTCGCACTGCTATTTATAGCAGGGAATATTCTATTGCCCCAATTGTGCCATACATTTCATTTGGGAGGGCCCACCTGGCTGCCTATCTACCTGTGTACTCTGATCGGTGCCTATAAATATGGTTGGCGTGTGGGGCTGTTGACCGCAGTGGTCTCCCCGTTGTTGAATGCGGCACTGTTTGGAATACCCGCATGGGGTGCCGTTCCCTCCATTTTGATCAAATCCGTGTTGCTCGCTATCATGGCCGGTTATGCTGCACATCGCTATCAAAAGGTGTCGTTATCGCTGCTTTTTGTGGTAGTGTTAGGTTATCAGGTGGTCGGTACGCTGGGTGAGTGGATGATCTCCGGCAACCTCTTTTGGGCGACCCAAGATTTTCGTATCGGAGTTCCCGGTATGCTGGTGCAGATTTTCGGAGGCTGGGCCATCGTAAAATTTTTGCATCGGAAATAGTGACGTTTAGTCGATTTCAGAGCGATGGTCGTACCATTTTATCCGAATGCGATCGTTTGGGCAGAATAAAAATAGAGATTCGATAAGAATTTGTTCGATTGGTGTTTGGTGAAGATGGTTTCATTTGCTCGTGCATGGATATTGGAAAACTTATTCGATGTGATGACGGTGGTACGTCGGGTAGGTTCCTAATTGGTGTGGCTCAGGTTGCAGCCGGACCCTTGTCCGATCACTATCCCGAATCGCAGGATGGCTGCGGTTTGCATGAGGCAGGTATTTTTAATGCAGTGCAGAGCTATTTGTAAATAACAGGTTTCCAATATAGAGATTTTACCGGTGAACTCTGTTGTCCACTCTTTGCATCCATGAAATGAGGCGTAATCTGTAAAAAGGCCAATTTCAGCATCTTTTATTCGCGTAACCACACCCATGCCGACATACTGACGACACCATGCGTTAGGACTAAGGTTGGCAGAATATTGTATGAGGAGTTCGATATTGGAGGTTACGGCTTGTTCAGCATATCCCCATACGGTTCCGCTTACGTTTTTTTTTGATTCCGGTGTTTCATAGTCAAACTTACCGCAATATAAAATGCTGCCAAGATGATAATTACTCCCATAATGCTCATAATTTAAAGAGGTGATTCCCAGTACGCCGTCTGTCTGAGGACAAAAACGGAATAGATTATTTCTTCCGGTGAAATTGCAATATCCGTGTCCGTTGTATAATGACAGTTGTATCAGCCATTTTTTTATACCTATTTCACAATGGCATCCGATGGCTGCAAGAGGATAATTGGCAATGTGGTAGTTGGTAGAAATGGTCGGAAAAATCCCACAAGAACTATTGGTAAAGAGTGATGTGGCAGGTGTTGTAAAGTAATCTTCATTTACATTACGAATGCCGATGAAAAACATGGATCTTTTTGATTTCCATGTAAACCCGGCGATAGAAACAGTCAATGGAAGATTTTCCTCTTCAATGTTTGAAAATGTTTGCAAATCATTGATTAGTCGACCGTTCTGAGATTTAGCAATACTGATAGTCGCTAAGTCAACAAAAAGATGGGGATGAAGCTGTTGCGTGATTCTCGGTTTCAATAGATTAATCCAATTACAGTTGTATCCATTGGTTTGTAGTTCAGCGGTGTATTCAATTCCGACCATGGGTCGGGCCGCGAGGGAGTGTGCACTCGTGATCCCCCCTATTATTATTGTGAGGATTGTCGTTTTCATACATTAGAGCCATGTGTCAAAGCGTTTGATATACCAATTTTTGATTAATTGGGTGAGCATGCAGTAACAGAGCAATGTTGCGATCAACCATGGGAAATAACTCCAGGGAAGTGTGGCTAATCCGATTGACGTTCCGAAGGGCGAGAAGGGTATGATTATGCCGATAACCATGATTGCAAAGGTCATGGACATGACCGGCCAGGATGCCCGGCTTTGAATGAAAGGGATTTTTCGAGTCCGAATCATGTGAACAATCAAGGTTTGTGAAAGCAACCCTTCAATAAACCAACCGGATTGAAAAAGATTTTGCATTTCGGGAGATTGACATTTGAAAACAAACCACAGGAATAGGTATGTCGTAATGTCGAAGATGGAGCTGATTGGTCCGATCCATATCATGAATTTACTTAATCCAGAGGCATCCCATTTTCGGGGTTTCCGTAAATATTCTGTATCCATCCGGTCGAATGGAATGGTTGTTTGTGAAATATCGTAGAGCAGGTTTTGAACCAACAGATGAATGGGCATCATCGGAAGAAAGGGAAGAAATGCACTGGCTGCCATAACACTAAACATGTTTCCGAAGTTCGAACTGGCGGTCATTTTGATATATTTGATGATGTTGCCAAAGGTTTTACGCCCCTCGATCACTCCATCTTTCAGCACCATCAGATCTTTTTTGAGCAGAATGATATCGGCGCTCTCTTTGGCAATATCGACGGCAGAATCTACGGAGATTCCAATATCAGATTGTCGTAATGCTGCCGCATCGTTGATACCATCTCCCAGAAAACCGACACTGTGTTGCAGCTCTTGTAATATGGTGATGATTTGTGTCTTTTGCAGTGGGGTAACCTTTGAGAATATAGCCGTTTCCTGTACGGCCCGTTGTAAAGCCTCTCCGGATAACCCGTCCAATGTCCGTCCGGTAATTGCTTTGCCATTGATCCCGACTTGACGAGCAATTGTGCGCACTACAGCATCGTTGTCTCCGGAGAGAATCTTGACCTGAATCCCATAATTCTGCAATTGTCGTATGGCGTTTGCCGCGGAAGGTTTGGGCGGATCGAGGAACGCCAAGAATCCGATCAAAACCATCTCCTGTTCATCTTCTACAGCAAAGTTGTTCTCTTTACTGAGAAAACTTTTGTGAGCTATGGCTAAGACGCGTAACCCCTGATGATTCATCTGCTCACAAATGGTTTGTGCGGTTTTGCGTAATTCCGGAGTGAAGGGTACTGCCTTCCCTTTGATTTCGGTATGCGAGCAGATCTCCAGCATCTCCTCTACGGCTCCTTTGGTAACGATTTGTCGTTTGCCATGCGAATCCTCTACCACAACAGACATGCGACGACGTGTAAAATCAAAAGGAATTTCATCTACCTTCCGGTAGTTGTTTTTCATCGAGTCTAATTCCAGATCCTGGACATGGGCAAGAATGGCACGATCCATCAAATTTTTTAATCCAGTCTGAAAATAGCTGTTGAAATAGGCATGACGAAGAATGCGTTTGGTGTCGTCATTGCTTCCATCTGCATTAATGTATTTTTCCAGGACGATTTGATCGCAGGTTAAGGTTCCCGTTTTATCCGTGCAGAGGATATCCATCGCGCCGAAATTTTGAATAGCATTCAGGTCTTTGACAATTACCTTCTTTTTTGACATGGATATGGCCCCTTTGGACAGATTGGCAGTTACGATCATTGGAAGCATTTCCGGGGTTAATCCGACGGCTACGGATATGGCGAAGATAAAGGCATTGAGCCAATCACCTTTCGTGATGCCGTTGACTAAAAACACGAACGGAACCATGATCAGCATAAAACGAATAAGCAACATACTGACTTTGGTGATACCTCTGTCGAAAGCTGTTGCAGCACGATGACCGACAATGGTTTTGGCTATTGTTCCGAAATAGGTGTTGTCTCCTGTTGCAAAGACGATTGCGGTGGCGGATCCGCTGATCACATTTGAACCCATGTAGCAGATGTTATCTAACTCCACGATATTGTCTGCAGTGTGTTTTGTTTTGTTGACCTCTGGACGTTTTTCAATAGGTTCAGATTCGCCGGTCAATGCGGATTGGCTGACAAACAGATCTTTGGTTTCAATGATACGGACGTCTGCAGGAATCATGTCACCGGCGGTGAGTCGAACGATGTCGCCTGGAACCAGCTGCTCCAATGGAATCTCTTCGATCTCTGTTTTATCCCGTTTGACCGAACAGGTGTTTTTCACCATTCTCTTGAGTGCCTCACTCGAGACGTGTGCACGCCAGTCTTGCCAAAAACGGATGAAGACACTGAGTAAGATCATGGTCGCAATAATGATGATCGTAGTCCAGTCCTTGTTTTCTGGAGACGCGAACCATACATCGAGTACATAAGATATGACGATCAAGGTAGTAAGAATCCCGATGAAGGGGTTGATGAAGGCCTTGATGAACATGGTGAGGGGATTTTTCCTTTTCTCATGTGCAACGATATTCTTTCCGTATTGTATTTGTCTCTTTTCGATTTCTGATGGACAGAGTCCGTCCGGGGTGGTTTGAAAGTAGCTGTATACAGTGGCTAACGGCTGAGTGGCTGCTAAAAAAACATTCTCGGCATTGAACGCAAAGTTTGTTTGAAGTCGTTTGATCTTCATAACCTGGTGTTTAGAAGAGGTTTATACTCCTGTTTTTTTGTGCCGCAAAAATGAAAAAAACGGCCCGTAAAGGCCGTTAGAAAACAATTAGAACCGTATTAGAAAATGATTAGAAAAATGTATCCCGTTATGAATTAAACAATTAAGATGCAGGGTGCCCCTTTGTTACCTGCAGAAGACAAGACCACACATAGATTGAAGTCAAGCCAATCAATTAAAATAGTAAACTCAAGGACTGCATCAGGTTGTCTTTAGACATGGGGAAGTTCAACCAGAAATGTGGTTCCTTGTCCTTGCTCTGAGTGCACGGAAAGTTTGCCTTGATGCAGGTGAATGATTTTTTGTGCCAATGCCATTCCAATACCATGTCCTTCGGTTGCAATTTCTTGCTTGCCACGATAAAACAGGGTGAAAAGATGGTGTTTATCCATCTCTGACATTCCTATTCCTGCATCGGAAAAACGAATTATCGATTGTTTGTCCCAATATGAGATGTGGACATAGGAGCTGTGATCAGCTGAATATTTGCAATTATTTTCAATTAGATTGGAAAAGGCGATGGAGAGCAGATACAGGTTCCCTCGGACTGTAATCATGCGTTCATCTTCTGCCTCTTCCTGTTCAAATATTAATTCGATATGGTAGTTGGTATGTGCTCTCAATAGAAATGTACGTACATCAAGTAGTAATTCGTCTAAACGAATCTCTTCCATTTTGATCTGTTCCTGACAGTAATCGGCTTTGGCAAGATTGAGTAAACCATCGATGAGCTTGGTCATGCGTCCTGCATCTTGCAGGGCATGCCCAATTGCAGCACGATACTGTTCTGTGGTCCTTTCTTTTTGTAATGCTAAATCCAACTCTGCAATCAGGGCAGCCAGAGGAGTGCGCATTTCGTGAGAAACGTTGCTGACAAACATCTTTTGGGCATTGAACGAGACAGACAGTCGGTTCAATAGTGCATTGAAGGTAAGAGCCAATTCGCCGAGTTCATCTTTTTTGTTTTTGACGGGGAGTCTCCGATCGATGCGTGAGGCGGTAATTGCTTCTGCCTCGTGTACAATTTCGCGAATTGGGGAGAGCGCTGTCCGTGCCAACAAATACCCGGTTACAAACAATAGAACAACACCGATAATGAATAAGAAGGATAATGTTTCACGTAGTTTATTCAGGTTGTCATATCCGTATCGGTCGTAGGCTGCTGCAGTAACAATATAGTTTTGCCCTTTGAAAGGATAGAGTATGCCCACTCCCTGATAACGATCGATGCAGAATTCGATTTCGTGATGATTTAAGATTTCACGAATCATCTTCTGATCCTCTTTGATGATATCATTCTGGATCGCATCGTGGTACAACATGTGAAAATCGGTAGTATAGACCGCCACCTCCACTTCATCGATGAAATTTCTGTTATTCAGGTAGATGCTCTGCATGGTTTGGGCATCTACCCGGTTTTGAAGGATTAGATGAGCCTTCGTAACCGCTTCACTTTTCAAGGTGTGAAAAAAGGTACGTTTACGTGTCTGTTCGCTTAGAAAATAGATCGCAACTAAGCAGAACAAAAAGACGGCAGCTGTTGCACAGGTGTTTTTCAGGGTGAGGGCCGTGCGGATTTTCATGGTTTTTGCGTCATTATGAATCCCATGCCTAATTTGGTGTGGATCAGTTTAATGTCGAAATCTCGATCTACTTTTTTCCTTAGATAATTGATGTATACATCGATGAAATTCGTCCCTGTGTCGAAATGGGTATCCCAAACCTTTTCGGCTATCTCTGTACGGCTGATTACGCGTTCTGCATTTTCGAGTAAATAAACCAGTAGATTGTATTCTTTGGGAGACAGTTTGATCGGTTGATTATTCCGTCTGACCTCTTTGCGTTGTTGATCTATGACCAGATCCGCATAAGTTAATACATTGGGGCGAGATAGATCCGGATGTTGTTTCCTGCGAAGCAAGGCCTTAATCCGAGCAATTAATTCACGGAAATCGAACGGCTTGACCATATAATCATCTGCTCCGGCATTGAAACCGTCTAATTTATCGTCTGTTGTCCCCAAAGCGGTAAGCATCAAAATGGGGATATCAGCATTGATGTTTCGGATCTCCTTGCAAAGTTCAAAGCCATCTATTTTGGGTAAAATGATGTCGGAAATGACCAAGTGAAAAGTCTGGGCCTGGAACAGCTTCAATCCCATGATGCCGTCGTATGCGACTGCGGCATGATAACCGTTCTCTTCCAATCCTGTCTTTAACAGGTCGGCAACACGTTTTTCATCTTCTATGATTAATATGGATGTCATGTTTACGGTATTTGTAGGGTCAAAACTATGGGTGGGTGAAAGAAGGTGTTGATTCTATTTGTGTTGTCAATGTGGCCCGTTGGAGGTGCGTAATACAGGTGTCGGTTGCTATGTGCTGTGATTGCATATTGGAATGCATATCGCGTTGTGCATTTGAATCAGTAGCTTGAAAACTCTTCGAATTGCTTGATCCCGGTCTCGAGGACAAAATTAGACATTTAGTTTTTTCCTCCAACTGGTAGCTACAATCACCAAAAACATTAAAATAAAGATATTTATTGATAAATATGACTGCCTTTAATCGTGAACGGTTGTTTGTTGAGGTGGTGTTATGTGATAATTGGCTGAAAATATGTGCTAAATATCGTATTTTTTATTATATACAATAAATATTTTTTTTGTTTTTTAAATATTGTTTATATTTAGAACAGATAGAAGATAATGATATTATTGAGCTGAATCATACTTCAATAGGCGGTTATATTTAGGTTGGGAGAAAAAGAGGTGTGGCAGTGGAATCTCATGTCAGTTGTAGCTTTTTTTAGAAAAAAGCCATTGTAATTACCATTGTCCGCTGATCGCTGCAATTGATTTGGATTGATCAGAAAACTTAAGGATGCAAAACTTGCCGGTGAAGAAAGTCGTTTAGAAAAATTGAACGCAGCTTTCGGATAGCGGCAATAAAATACCTGTAATTTTTAACCCTTCTTAATTAAAATTGCCTTATGAAACAGATCTTAAAAGTTTCTGCGTTTTTGGCAGTCGCTTGCATGGTATTGGCAGGCTGTTCCAAGGACGACAATGATCCTAAACCTGACACCTCAGCCGGGAAAGTGACGAATGTCGCTTTGAACAAAAAGACTACTACGGTTGCCGTTGAAGGCACAGAACAACTTTTAGCAACGGTTATTCCTCAAAGTGCGACGAACACCAGTGTTACGTGGAGTTCCAGTGATCCCAGTGTAGCTACGGTCGATGCAGAAGGTGTGGTAACTGTGTACATGAGGGTGAAGCTACTATTACGGTAACTACCGCAGAGGGTAATTTTACGGCTAGTTGTACGGTTACGGTAATTATTGAGAATGTCGCTGTTTATGTAGCTGCAGATTTGAAGATCGGCGACTACTTCTATGATGACGGTACGACTTCAGATGGTGGATTACGTAGATTGGATTTTGATTCCGGAGAGCAGACCTGGGAGATATATAAACCTGAACCTGTTAGTGGAAAGACAGTGATCGGTATTGTCTTTACAACCGATGCGGATCGTATCAGCGAGCATGAAAAGCAATTGGGTTATACCAAAGGATTGGTTGTTGCGACTCAATATGCTTATGCAGGTGCCGGAATTGATTCCAAAGCAGACGATTATGCATGGTATCTGAATACGGAGACGGGAAGTTATGACCGCGACGAGACCGAAATTGGTATTCCATATTTGTGGAGTGATGTAGCTGGTGGACAGTTTGCTTTGATCGATGGTGATATTGATGGGTATTATTATAATCAGCAGATCCGTACGCAGCGCGCTGAGGATTATGCGGCTGGTTATTATCCCGCATTCAAAGCTGCTGAAGATTTCGATAATCAGTTGAAAGCTCCGGAAAATACTTCAGGATGGTATATGCCATCTTCCGGTCAATGGATGGATTTCATCAGTTCCATGTTTGGCGTGAACTTGACTCCGGAAACGGCTGGCTATAAGGCATCTGGACACGATATGCAATGGACCTTGACCGGTACAGCACTCAAGTCGTTGATGAAGAGCTTCTTGAATAGTAAATCGGCAGATGATGAATTGCTTGACGGCTATGCCTATTGGGTATCCTCACAAGGTGGATCGAAGATTGCGCCATACACATATTACGATTCTGGCTCTTCAACGATCTATATGTACACCGATGGCGCTTGGAAAGGCTATGGCGGAGGTTGCTGCGTACGTTGCATCCTGTCGTTCTAACTTTGTAACTTTTTGATGTCATTTAGGCTAAGTGATAGAGATAAAAAATTGTTGTGGGAGTCTGACACAGACTCCCACAACTTTGTTAATATATTTCTGTCCACATTGTCAAGGTCGATGATTAACACAAGTGATAAATGACTCGTTTGTGAAAAAATGTAATTGAAATTAATTGGATGGCTTGATTGTAAAGTGCAACAGTTGTTACGGTCCTTTTTTTTGGGGGGGATAATTGTAGTTGTTATTTGTCTTGATGAAACTTTGCAGCTAATGCTGCGGCTTGCGCGCAACCGTCCGTTTTGTTGATGTCACCTTCGTTCAGTACGCCCGGAATCAACACCTCACCAACCATGTCCCATTTCAGTAGTGCTGCAGTCCGTTCGATCGGAATACGCACCCCGTCCATGACGGTCATGTCATGCTCTTCGCAGCAGGTGATCAAAGCACACTTTTTGCCGGCAATATTTTTACCACCGATCACTAAGGAGAATAGGCGGTCGATCACCCCTTTGATTTGGGCCGGGATGGAGTACCAATAGACCGGTGTGGTGAATACGATCCCATCCGCTTCGAGAATAGCTGGGGCAATGCGGTTGAAATCGTCGTCGAATGTGCAGGCTTTGCCGCTTTTGTAGCAGGTCATACAGGCATGGCATCCACCGATTTTCAACATGGCTGCATCGAAGCGTTGAATGGTATCTCCACGTTGTTCCGCGGCCTTGATGAAGGCCTCTGTCATGGCGAAACTGTTACCGTTTTTGCGGGGACTCCCAGTAATCACTACAATTTTCATAGCTTCTATTTTTGAATGGTATTTGAATTCTGATTGTAGGCTTTGGCAATACATTTCCATTCACCGTTCATCTTCATGAGCAGCAGATAATCGGTGAAATCGATTCGTCCGCCCCATTTCTCCTCCAGGACACGAACTACGGCCAACGTCTCTTCCACATCCACCACGTCGATACGGGCTTTGAAATCTTTGCCGGCGCCTACCGAATCGACATTGTTGTAAAACTGTTCGATGCTGCCATGTTCCAGTTTACCGTCCAGATAACCGAACAGAACGGCTTCATCGATGAATAGCTCTTTGGCATAACTGCTGTTACCCTCAGCAACGCTTTTTACGAATTTCATCGCTGCGGTCTCTACGGCTTTGTACTCTTCGATACTTGCTCTCATAATGGTTTGTTGTTTAATGTTTAATGGCTGAAACAAAAGTAGAAGCTCATACTGTAGTGATCAAGTACCGAAAAATTATTCAGGTACTGAAAATTTGTTCTGTATATCACTCTTTTGGGTGGTTATCTCTATCTTTAGGATGTAATAAACGATAAGAAGTATTCACCCATGTACGAAAGAAAGTTACCTGTTGATTTGGATTGTCCGTTGCGGTTGACCATGAGTTTGATCGATTCGAAGTGGAAGTCCTGTATTTTGGATGAGTTGCGTCACCAGGCTTTACGTCCCAGTGAGCTTCACCGGTTGTTGCCGGAGGCAACGCCGCGTGTGTTGGATCTGCAACTCAAAGAGTTGGTAGAGGATGGATTGGTAGCCAAAACGATCTATCCGGAACTGCCTCCACGTTCGGAGTATTCCATTACCGCATTGGGGATGACGTTGATTCCGATCATCGATGCCATGATCGATTGGGGTAACCAAAATGCAGCCTTGTTCGAAAAGAAATATGGCCCAAAGACAGCAAATCTGAATGAGGCTTAATTGATCACGCGTTGTTCCCGCAGACCAGTTTTGCAGGTCTGTCAGTTTTTTGATTCTACTGATTATGTTGGAGAGCATCGGGAGTACTCATGTGTTATAGGAGAGTACCTCATTCTACCATTCGCTTTTGAAGATGGTTTCTTCTCAGTTGCACGGGTTGGCGTTTGGGAGGGGCTGTATTGGGGATAAGAGAGACGGACAGTTTACGAAAATAGAGGAACAGGTGAGAGCCTGTGGAATAGAGGGCAGCCCGTGAATAGTATGATACTGCAGCTGCTGTTGGCCAGTGACGCATTTGTTAATACATGCCCCTCCTTAAGGCCAGTCCCCAAACTACCGAGTCGGTGTGATGAAAAATTAGGCTTGGGTCTTTTGGCTGTTTGGTGAGGTTTTCGCTGTCAGAGCCTTGCCGGTATTCCAGAGCATCCCAATAGCCCAACGGACAATGACAATTGAACAGATCAGGGCAACCAGTGAGTCGATCCAGATAATATTCCAAATCATTGCGCAGATCAGACCGAAAATTGCTCCGATACTGGTCAGTGCATCGGCCAGAACGTGTAGGTAGGCCGAACGTCGGTTGTAATCGCCGTCTCCCGATTTATCGTGCAGCACCGAAGCGCAAATGATATTGACCACCAGACCGATCACAGCGACAACCATTGCTTCGATGTATCGAATCTCCAGATTGGGGGCAAAGAACCGCTCGATGGCTTCCACCATAATAAACAGGGCAAAGAGTAACAGCAGTATGCCGCTGGTATAGGCTGATAGTGCAAGAATTTTGTCACCGTCTATGTTATCGGCATGTTGTCGTTTCAGGCGACGAACCAAAACGTAAGCGCCCCAACTCAACCCGATCGCCAGCACGTGTGATCCCATATGGATGCCATCGGCGAGCAGGGCCATGGAGTTGGTGAACAGGCCGAAAAAGATCTCCAGAACCATAATCACCGCAGAGAAGAGCACGACAAATGCCGTTTTCTTTTCATCTTGCGTTTTGTCCAGATTGTCTATTTTATGTTTTCTAACCATATCTGTCTCTTTTTAGACATGGCAAATGTAGCATATATAGCTATTTACATGTTTATACAAACTATCTTATCTTTGATACATTTTATTCATCTGCTCGCGAAATTCGTGTGGCGTCATCCCTACCTGCCGTTTGAAGAAACGGGAGAAGTAGGGGAGCTCGTTAAATCCCAATCGATAGGCAATTTCAGAAATACTGAGTTCAGTTCGTAATAACAGTCGTTTGATCTCCAGTAATATACGTTCGTGGATGGCGGAGAGTGCAGATTTTCCCCAGTAGTTTGTCGCAAGAATATTCAGATGGTTGGGGCTGACACCCAACTGCCGGGCATAATCGCGTACCAATTTGACCGAATCGTACTGTTGGTCGATAAGCTCTTTGTAATGTTTGAGCAGATCGGGTTCGTTCGGCAAACTTTGATCGGGTATTGCCGTGCGTTCCAGTTCCAAAAGCAGCGTATTGATTTCGGATTGAATGAGTTGAGTCGAATGATTCAGACCGCTGGTCGACTCTTGTAAAATTTGCTGAAATAGGGTGGCAATTCGTTGGCTCGCTGCAGGATCCAAATCAAGGTACGCTGGAATCTGTTTGTACGCTACCCGATACTCTGTCTCCGAACACAGCATGAATTCTTCGGTAAACTGAATGGTCGAATAGTTGACATCTGTCATGTCGGGCAGAAAATGGACCTGTTCGGGTCGGAGGAGAAAGATCCGGTCGGGTCGAATAGCGTAGGTTTCGAAATCGATGAGGTGTGTTCCGCTACCCTGATGAAACCAGTAAATGGCATAGAAGTGGTGGCGATGTGAGAAGGGAATCTCCACATCGCGGTCATTCGATATGTGGCACCGGATTCGAAAATCGGGCTCATTGCCAGGAGCATGTCCGACTGGTATGGTCTCTTTGCGAGGTGTTTTCATCGAGGGTTGTTCAGGCGGATTTTTTCGTGGTAGAAGTAGTTGACCAGAACAGGTTTACCCTGTTTGGCGCGGCCATAAGGCAGATCATTGATCCGATAGGGGTATTGGTTTTGGGCAGCGTATGCGGCGATCTCCTGTTCGAGTGCCTGCCAATAGCCCATCTCCTTGCGGTTGTAGATCGCCTCATAGAGCGGATACTTCTTGGGGTATTTTTCGCGAATATACGTCATAATATCCGTTTTAAATTGTCCGCGAAGGTTCAGATTCTCCAACCAAATCAGATCAGTGAACGTTTTGACCCGTTCGATAATGGCCGGCACATCGGTAATGCCCGGAAAGATCGGTGATACGAAACAGACGGTTCGGATACCGGCCTCGTACACCTGCTTCATGGCGGCGAGTCGTCGCTCGATGCTGACGGCGTGATCCATATCGGCCCGAAAGTTTTCATCTAAGGTGTTAACCGACCAGGAGACCGTCACCTTGGGGAACTGTTTCAGCAGATCGAGATCACGCAATACGAGATCGGATTTGGTGCAGATCATGATCTCGGCGTTGGTGCCTCGCAACTGTTCGAGCAGTAGCCGAGTCCGCCCGTAGAACTCTTCAAAGGGGTTGTATCCGTCGGTTACCGATCCAATCACGATGCGTTGTCCGTCATATTTGTGAGGATTGGTGATCGGCTTCCATTTTTTTACATCCAAAAATGTACCCCACGCTTCGGTGTGCCCTGTAAAACGTTTCATGAAGGAGGCATAGCAATACCTGCAGGCATGAGGACACCCCACATACGGATTGACGGAATAGCCACCGACTGGTAGCGAAGATTTGGTCATAACGCTTTGCACGTCGATTTCTCGAATGATTTCTGCACTCATATGCTTTGGGTGAATGATGCGGGCAACTCCTGGATCATGTTGGATTCGCCCATAATGGATACTAACTCTTCTTTCATAAAGATCGGAATGTGGTGACTCCGCGCCTGCCGGACCAATCCCCAGATCCAATCGGGATGGGCCACAACTTTTCCTTTTCGCCCTCCTGTTTCGGTGCCGATGACAATCCATTCGATGCCCTCAAGATTGAGATCATCGATTGGTCCGAAGAGAGGTTCGAACGTGACGTGATAGTGGTTGGCACGGATCCTATTGCGCAACGCTTCAATACGCCATTTTTCTGAATTTTGCGTGACGGTTACACCCATCCATACCTGGTTGTTGTCAATGCTGAGATCCATTTTGTCAGGGCGTTTGGTCAAGAAAATATAACTGTGTTGCGGATGCTGAGCCAAGTGGTCGAAAACTTCGGTTTGCCATTCAGATCGCCAATCCGACAGGTCGCTCATGCCCGTCAGCAGAAAGGTTTGAGGCCGGGGATGATTCAATATACGCAATTTACGAGGCATATAGACCGGTGTGGCGAAATCATCGGTCAGATGAAAACGTCGCGTGGTTGTCCGCGCATAACAGTACGGGCAGCCCACGGTGCATCCGATGACAATATTCAGATTGCGGATTAATGATTTGATGCAAACAGTCATATCGAAAATGTAGTTGATTCTTAGGTTGAACGGATGGTGGTTGATCCGTTTTGCCCCGAGGGTGATCTTGTTTGCAAAGATTTGTAAAAGGTTCGGTTCGGGTTATGCCCTAAAATGGGAAAAATATGCCATTTTGATAAATGAACTGATTATCTTTGTTCGGATTGGTTTTATCGATATCAGATTATGAGTGAGATTGTAAATCCGGAGCGTCTGGTTTACGTGCCGTTTAGTAAAACGCAGTGTGGAGTGGATTTTTATATCAATACCGGCCGCGGTGAGGAAATTCAGGGAGTACTGACTGAGCATGCGGCGTTCAAAACCGATTTTTTCGAGTTCTTTTTCTTCCGTAAAGCCAGTGGCGTATTATTGTTGAACACTCAACGTATCGAATTGCATGATCGCATGGTATTGCTCCTTTCGCCGCATCAGCAACAACGATGGCTGGTAGAGGAGTCCAATTTGGATTATACCTTTCTGATTTTCCGAGAAGATTTTTTGCGCAGCTTCATCGCGGACAAATTTTTTGTCTATCGGCTCCAATACTGTTATCAAACTCAGCGGCCACCCTATCTTTGGGTCTCCGATACGACGTTGAACGAGTATATCCGATTATTGGACAAAATTAAACGTGAGTTGTTGCATCCGACCTCCGACAGCTACAACCTGATTGTTTCTGTGCTGTACTACCTGTTGGTGGTTCTGAATCGCGAGTATGCAGCGGCTTATGATCTACCGGTCGATCTCCCCAAAAACAATTACGCTTTTCAATTCAAAGCGCTTTTGGAGCAGCATATTCGGCACATTCAACGCGTAACGGAATATGCTGCGATGATGCATATCAGTCGGGTGACCTTGAATCAAGCTGTGATGGCCCAGTTTGGTGTAACGGCCAACCATCTGCTGAAACAGCGGCTGTTGGATGCCCTGAAGAATGATCTGCTGTTTGCCGGACGTACGGTAAGCCAGTTGGCGGATGATTACCATTTTTCCGATCCAAGCCACCTGATGCGCTTCTTCAAACAACAGACAGGGAAAACCTTTACGCGTTATCTTGCAGATTATAAAAGCGGTATTACGGAGTAGCGGTTAATCGCTATAGAAACAGTTCGTTGTCTTTCCGGACCGAGCAAACCTTCTTGAGGAAAGCGTTTACAGCGCATAGCATGACCCGATTTACTTTTCGGGCTTCATGCGGACAGATTCTTACGCACCGCATGCAGGAGATGCAGCGCTGCTTATCGACTTTTCGTACATCTGTCGGGTCGATGGCGCCTACAGGACATTGGATTGCGCATAACCCACATTGAACACAGGCTTTGGTCGGTTTGGGAACGATACCGGAAGAGGCTCCGGCGGTTTTGTAGGGCCGATTCCCAGGAATGAGAGGTTCAGCTATTGTGTCGGACGATAGTTTCTGAATAATTTGGTCGGCGAATGCCAGCAGTTGTGTGCGATCCTGGTCATCAGGTCTTCCTGCGGCGTAACGTCGCGCGATAGAGTGTTCAGCAATGGCTGCGACGGCCGCCACAGGGGAAAATCCTGCACCTTTTGCCGTATCCTCCAACTCCACCAACGTATCTTCAAATGCCCGGTTGCCATATACACATACCAAAATGGTCTTTGCTCCATTGCCTTTTATGGCCGCAAGGCGTTGTACGGCTGGTCCCGGAACGCGTCCGTTATAGGAGGGGATAGCCAGTATGGCAAGATCATCTTGGGTTAAAGCTATCTCCTCGAAATTGATTTTCCGGTCTGTTAAATCGATTTCACGAATTGGCTCTGTTCCGAAACCCTGTTCGGCAAGGGCGTTCGTCAGAATAGTGGCCACTTTGCGGGTGCCTCCCGTAGGGCTAAAGTGAATATTGTACAGTTTCATAATTTTCGATTTACATCAGTCTGTGTATGTAAGGGGCATGTAAGCTGTTTTGTTTCCCCTTTTGTTTGGTGAATCGGGTTGGAACGTCAAGGATGATATCGATCCTGGCGTTTAACTTGTTGGGAACGGGTTGGCCCTGCCCCACAAGGTCCTATCCGGATAGCCAAAAATACAAATATAAAATTGAAATTGTTGACTTGTTTGGAGTCGACTGTGGCCCGGAGGGGCAGAATAACAGGTTAGAAGAGTCAATGGAGGCCTGCTGGGCAGATACGAATCATGTCCTTATTGTTAGCGATGCGGAGCAGAATGGGTGCGCAATCGGCTTTTGGCGGGAGCATCGGACAGGTATTCGATTGGGATCTTTCGTCCTGTTCGGAGATTGACGAATTGAGCGTTGCGTGAACGAGCTTCTCCCTCGTAGCGGGTGCCGTTCACCGTGTAACAGTATTTGAAAATCGTTTCGGTGTAGGGCTGTTGGCGCACAACACGTCGCGTGCCGTGTGTACCGTGAAGGATCGTATGGCGCTCTTGGTGATGTTTGATCCTCACTTCGGTGACGGTCGCTTGTGTTTGGATCCCGTTCCGTTCGAAACGACCGTCCATCCATGAGCCGTATCCAATGCCTGTGACAAATAACAAAGCGAACCCTCCCAAGACGATCAGGGTTATCCGGATGCCTCGGGAGAGGGTTCGCTTGGTGTTGGTGATACCCATTGGCGTAGCGGTCTATTGTCCGTTGTTTTGAGCTCCGGCCAATTCATCCGCTTTGGCGCGCACCCGTGCTGCACGTTTTTCGCTGTCCGGGTGTGATGAAAACATTTTCTGGATGGTTGAGGCCTTTTCACCTTTTGACAGCTCTACCAGTTTCTCCAGCGAGCGTGCCATGCCGTAGGGATCAAAGCCGTGTTCGATGCAAAATTGCAGGCCATAGTCGTCGGCCTCATACTCCTGGCTCTGTGAGAATTGGGCATCGGTAAAGGATTGTACGATGTCGCCGAGTTGTGAATCGGAGAGTTTGGCGGCCAAGCCTCCGGTTGAGCTGACAATCCCCCGGGCGGCTGCGGCCAAATAGGCACTCTTCATGGCATGTTTGACGTCGGCGTGAACGACATGGCCGATTTCATGTCCGATAATGGCCATCAGCTCATCGTCATCCATCAGATCCATCAGCGAGGAGAAAACGCGAATAGAACCGTCGCCACAGGCAAATGCATTCACATCCGTGACATGATAAACCTTAAAATTGAGTTTTAATCCGTTGACCTCGGTAATGTTTTCGGTCAGACGTTTTAAACGGGCACCATATTCGGTTGTTTCATCGGCAATCGGGTTGTTGGCATCCATCCATTCGACCGATTCATGGCTCAGTTGTGCAATATCTTCATCGGATAGGGTCAGTGCTGTAGCGGCATTTTTGGCTGCACCGATCAGTTTTTGGGTGTTGAGGGTTCTCCCTCCGATACGAAGCTGGGCTGTAGCAGTTGCCGCACTTAAAACCAATACACAAAGCAGAGTAAAAGTTGTTTTCATAGATATTTGTAAGGGTTTAGTTTGTTGTAGATCTGCGGATATTTTGATGTGATTTAGAGATGAATCTATTTTTGTTGGGGTAAGGTTCGCCTGTCAATAGACGTGAAGTGTTGACTCTATCTACAACAAAAATAATCATTGGACTATAATCTGCGCTCTCCTTTTATAAAAATTAGAGTGTTTATGTCTACTGGGGTTACAAGAGAGGATTAATTGAAGCTCATTATATTGTCATGTAATGAATATAGGATAAAGTTGTTGGGTGGAATTTATTGCGTGGTTTGTTGGAGGATCTGCTGCAAAAAAAATGTTGATGGAGACCATAATGGAGTAGTGTCGACTTAAACAGCTTGTGGTATCGAGCGTAAAAAAACGGTTGGGTTTAAGTCGTCGTGACTTTGCAAATCGTTTTTTTCAGGATATTGACATAACGATGATTTCAATTCGTCTCCTGAGTAGTTTGTTTAGTCTTTTGATATAATCCATACGCTAAAATCTGTAATAACAAGGTTATTGCAGCGAGAATGTATGTGCTCAGTTTTGTTATGCTGTTCTGGCTCTTTGATGTGAAATGCATGGTTGAGCAGTAGCCAAATCACGGAAAATGATACAGCTGTTCAGGATTATTTTGAGAATTGGGACAGGTTGGACTATAGAAGACTTGAGAAATTCTGAGGTTGTTGTCAAATCCGAAGATGAGTAAAATATTACCCCTCCCCAAGCAGCGTAATGATGCTCTTTTAGCGTTGGTAATCATTGTGCTTAGCATAAAATGGCTGCCGTTGTTTAAGCGGGTAAATAAATCATGTAATATGAGCTTACAGAGCGTAAAGTCATTGTTGCCAGGTCATAGAAGGTACCTAACTCTGACCGATTTTGCATTTGCAAATAAGAGATTTCCTGCCTGTCTGTTAGTGTGTATTTGTGCAATTCACATTGGGGAAGGCACCGGATTGTAGAAATGATTTGACAAGGATTGCTTGTTCGATGTGTTGAATTGTGTGATGTGGTGTAATAGTTCAAGAATAGTTCTTTGTTGCAAACCATGTTGCAGCAGCAAGGAGTTGAAGCGTGATGGTGAAATCGATTTGTCGGATCGCGTCTCATCCGTGTTCTGAGAATAGTGGATTGAGATATTTCAGAGCAGAAAGAAAATAACAAGTAGGATGCTCAATGGGTTGTTTTTGTTGGGGTGATCGAGGTGTTGACAAACTCGGTTTTTGATGTGATCAAAATTTTTGAAGCACGATTGATTGGCCAAAAAATACGATTTAGTCAATATTTTATTGGCATGGCTCGTCCCTGTATTAAGGAAACTGTTGTCAGTTGAGCGGTCGGACGGAGGAGTGCATTTCCCGACAATTTATTCCTTTTTTGTAATTTGTATCTGTCACGTTTTTGGAAAAAAATTAACGTTAATTTTAAAATTACGAGAAAAATCCTAATTTTGCCCCCTCCAATTTGTAAGATTGTGACTATTCACAACTTGCAAATATAAAGTGAGTAATGCGTAAAATTATTCAAATTGTTAGATTGTTGAATTTTGAGTCTATTTTATGCTGAAACTCCCTTTGAAAATTGTACTTTTATCGACACAGTTTTGTACAGATTGGCTCTTTATACAAACAAACGGTTAAAATGTATGTCTATGAGAAAAATTTTACTCCTATTGTGTACCATTTTACTGAGTTGTCTGCAAACAGTTGTTGCACAAAACAAGCAAGTCTCCGGGACAGTCACCTCTGTTGACGGTGAGCCGCTTATCGGTGTGACGGTTGTAGTCAAGGAACTCGGAACCGGAACCAGTACCGATATCGATGGGCACTATTCGATTGAAGCGCCCGCCCAAGGTACGCTGAAATTCTCTTTTGTCGGAATGAGGACTGTTGAGACTCCGATCAACAACCGGAGTACGATCGATGTCACGATGGAAGAGGAGGCGGTCTTGGCCGATGAGGTCATTGTGACCGGTTATGCAGCCACTCGCAAAGCTGCTTTTACAGGATCGGCTCAGGTGGTCGACAGCAAATTGATCAGCAGACAAACCGATGCGAACTTCATGAAAGCTTTGGAGGGTAGTGTTGCCGGTTTGCAGATGTTCAACGTCAACGGACAGCCTGGTGGATTTGCCAGTGTGAATGTTCGTGGTGTTGGGTCTGTGAACTCGGGAGTCGAGCCACTGTATGTTATTGACGGAATGCCGATGTACTCGGATAAGCTCACTGCTTTGAGTGGCGAGGACAATGGAGATATGGCGGTCAGCCCGCTGGCCAATATTAACCCGGCCGACATTGAGAGCGTTACAGTGCTGAAGGATGCTACGGCGACGGCTATTTACGGTGCACGTGCAGCCAACGGTGTGATTGTCATTACGACCAAACGTGGTGCACAAGGCAAACCTCATGTGAATTTCCTGGCGAAAAAAGGTATCGCCCGGATTGCCAATCTGGATTGGAATTATCGTATCGTCAATACGGATCGCTATTTGGATATCTGGGGTCGTGGACTCGAAAACTCAGGCGAAGCCGCACCGGGTCAGGGTCTCTCTTTGGCCAAAGAGTATGCCAATGCCTACTACGGCTGGCAGGAGGGGGTAACTCCCGATACCGACTGGTTGAAAGCAATTCTGCGCAATGGTAATGTGGACGAATATAGTGTGGATGTATCGGGTGGAGCCAACAATACCAACTATTATATCAGTGCCGGATATTACCGTAACGAAGGTATCGTCATCGGTACCGACATGAAACGTTATACGTTGCGTTCAAATATTGACCACCAAGGAAAGGTCTTCTCGTTTGGGTTGCTTTCATCGGCTTCATATGCTGACAACAATAACGTGCCGACCCAATCGCAGTATATCAATCCGCTGGTAGCCGTATATGATTTGCGTCCTATTGAGCCGATCTACAACGAGGACGGAACGTACAACTTGAATGCATATTATAACCCGGTAGCCATTCGGGATAAACACAAAGGTGATATCAACTCTCAGCGGACCATTACCGCCAATATCAATCCCTATGCACAGATCGATTTCGGTAAGGGTTTTTCAGCCAAAAGTAATTTGGGTATCAATGTATTCAACTTGCGTGAGTACAGTTTCGCCAGCATGATGAACCCGCAGGGTATGGAATCGCACATGTCTGCGGAGCAGAACAACGAGACGCTGCTGAATATGACTATCACCAATACGCTTAGCTGGATCAAACGTTACGACAAGCACGATATCAATCTGATGTTGGGTCAGGAGGCACAACGTCTGGTTGACGAGCAGACGCTGGTAGGTGCCTCCAACTTCCCGTATGAGGAGTTGCCTGAGATGGGTAATGCGTCGAATCCGACCATGGGTGGAACCTATAGAAAGAAATCGACCCTCAATTCACTCTTCTTCAACGGCCAGTACAGTTATGCGGACAAATACTACATCTCCGGAAGTTTGCGTTATGACGGTTCGTCACGTTACGGTAGCAACAACCAGTGGGGTCTGTTCTATTCGGTCGGTGCCAAATATCGCATCTCGGAAGAGGATTTCATGCAGGGTGCTCGCGATTGGCTCAGCAATCTGACCATTCGTGCCAGCTACGGTACAGTAGGTAACCAGGAGATTGGTTGGTACAGTGCACGTGCTTATTACGAAACTGGATATGACTATAAAGGTAATCCGGGAAGTGTGCCCATTACGTTTGCCAATCCGGATCTTAAATGGGAGCGTCGTGGTAAATTCAATATCGGTATCGATCTGACGCTGTTCCGCACCATCAATCTGGAGGTGGATTATTACAATGAGTTGACCTCGGATATGATCTTCGAAGTGCCGATCTCCTATACGACCGGTTTGGCCTATGAATTGCGTAATATGGGTAAGATGCGTAACCGCGGTATTGAGGTGTTGTTAAACGCCCGTTTGTTAACGGTGAAGGATTTCACTTGGGACATGTCATTCAATATTACCTCTAACCACAACGAAATTGTGGCTCTGTCCACGGATCTGCCTATCGAGACCTCGACAACGATCCGCAAGGTGGGCGAGGCTTACCATACATTCTACATGCCTGAGTATGCCGGTGTAGATCCCGATACCGGACGCCCGATGTGGTACAAAGGAACCGAGGGTGACGAAAAGACCTTCAATTACAATGAGGCAGGTCAGCGTATCGTAGGTAAGGCCGATCCGAAATTCTATGGTGGTTTCTCGACGACGTTCCGTTATAAGGGAATTGATCTTTCGGCTACCTTTAGCTACACCTATGGTGGTAAGGTTTACAACAGCGGTTTCAGCTACGATATGCAGGTGGGTGACTACTTCCTGGGGCCGGTTACCAACTACGTTTACGAGAACGCTTGGACCCCGGAAAATCGTTATACCGACGTGCCGCAATTCATTGCGGATGACGCATCGGGAGCCAGCAACACCTCAAGTCGTTTCTTGATGGATGGCTCTTATCTGAAACTTCGCACCTTGCAGTTGGGTTACAACTTCCCGGAGAAGATCTGCAAAGCGATTAAGCTGAGTAACCTGCGGGTGTTCTTCAGTGCCGATAATTTGTTTACCGTACGTAGCTCGGACTTCATTGGCTTCGATCCCGAAACTCGTGCCGATGGTTTCCAACAGTGGGTATATCCTATGCCGCGTAATTTTATGTTCGGACTCTCATTCGGTTTTTAATACGATAACATCAAAACACTGAATTTATGAAAAACACAGCATATCATATTTTAATTGCGCTTCTGTTGGGGATTGGTTTTCTCTCCTGCTCGTTGGAGCCCGAGTACTACCAGGGTAAGGACAGCGATGAGGCCATTACGGATCCCATTGATGCACAAGCCGCTCTGACCGGTGCCTATTCCCGTTTGGGAGATTATGCCTTCGGCGGACGCGATGTCATTGCTTTAGGTGATGTGGCGACGGATCTTATCTTCGATTTGAACCGAACGACTCACATGTTGACCATCTGGCGTTACAACATTACGGTTACCGATCCCTATTTGCAAGAGATGTGGGAGTATGGTTATAAAGTCGTTGACAATACCTCGCGGTTGATCGATGCCTGCAACAAGCTCTATCCGACAGCCAACGAAAGCGACAAGGCTTCGTTTGACGAGATCATGGCGCAGGCTTATGGTTTGCGCGCTTTGGCTCAACTCTATCTGGTTAACATCTTTGCACTGCCTTATAAAGTGAACGGTACGGTTGACAACGGTTTGACTCCGGGTATCGTTGCTACGGGTAAGGTGATCAATCCCGGTGAGAAGGTCAGCCGCAATACGGTGGCTGGCACCTATGGCCAAATTAACGCCGATATTGAGCAGGCTTTGCAGCACTATTCAAACATTGGAGGTAGCTCCGTGGATCAATACTACATGAACGAGGCTGCAGTATATGCGTTGAAGGCACGTGTCGCTTTGTACGAGGAGGACTACCAGACGGCTATTGAGTCGGCTCAGACTGCGATTTCGCTGCGTGGCGGTCATATTGTTACCACCTCGGCCAGCGATTATCGTGACATGTTTACGCACATTACCATCAACAGTGAGGATATTTTCACGATTTCCAAATCGTTGACCGATAACCTTTCGGCCAACTCGATCGGAACCTTGTATTCAAGCTACGGCCTTTCACCGGCCCAGGATGCTATTGTGAAGTACTTCTATCCGGCCGATTATGACGGTGAGACCACGCCGGATATTCAGGATATTCGCTATCCGTTGTTGGTAGAGGGTGGCAACGAAACCACTGGCTACGAAGGCGGCAAATATTATGGTATTCCTGAAAATAGAGCTGTATGTAATATTCCGGTATTGCGTTTGCCGGAGCAGTATCTGATTATTGCCGAGGCCAACGTCCGTTGGTCGGGAGGAAGTTTGAGCGATGCTCAAACCGCATTGTTGGAGGTTGCTCGTCGTAACCCGGCCATTCAGAGTGTAGCGGATCTGCCCAGCACGAACGAGGAGTTGTTCGAGTTTATCAAGGCAGAGCGTGCACGTGAGTTGTGGATGGAGGGTCATCGTTTTGCCGATTTGCGCCGTTGGGGTGAGATCGTGACGATGCGTTCGTTCCAACCCTTCGACATTGCCAAGTTCTGCTATCCGATTCCGAGCTCAGAGATCAATTCGGCAGCAGGTGTAACACAGACCGAAAACTGGGAGGCCGCTTTGCCGGTCGGCCAATAGTCTGTCCGTCTGCCCGATTCCAATAGAATAAAGCCGCCTTTCAAGGCGGCTTTATTGTTTTTTATGGGTTTCCTATTTCACGAAGCGTTTTTTGTTGAAAGTTGGTTATGGGTGGTCCATCATTATTCTGGGCGAGAGAATAGGAGAAATTACTGATGAATTGAGGCAATGCGGCATGAATGTGAGTGTGTATAGGATGGTTTTCATGGCTTTTATTCCTTAAATATCAATATAGCTACGTGCTAAATTTTATAATCTTGTCCATAAAACTGGGCGGGCCTCCACGAACCGTTTCCAAGTGAAAGACAAAGCCGAATCTGCGTGGAGGTTTTATATGAATATTTTTAATATGTTATATTTTATGCAATATTTCTTTGAAATGTAAAAAAAATAGTTTATATATTGCCAAAACAACTAAAGAGCGTTTCTGTTTATTGTAATTTGAAAAATATTTAAATATTTGTTTGTCCTATTTTGTTAATCATATTAAAATTTCGTGTGTTATAAGAAAGTGTTTATTTTATCATATCCGAATAGGTTTATTGTAGCTAATCGTTTCCAGAGAATCGAGAGTTATTCTATTACGTCGTAGGCGAAAAAAGTTTGTATCTTATTTATACTGAATTATTTCAAAAATAATATCCTGGTACACAGAAACCGAATAAATTTTATCATTATCGGTTTAAATTGGAATTGATTAAAAACATTCGTCGCAAATAAATAAGTGCCATGAAACGATTTTATCTTGGTTTGCTATTGATAAGCACCTTTGTACTAGTCGGGTGTAGCAATCAGACTGTAACTAAAGTTTATCCGTCTGAAAATTATGTGATTCGTTACCAGAATCCTCAGAGTTCCTATGCTGCAGTTTACGGGTCTATAGACGAATATCCTGTGCCCAGCCAGTCTGTGGTGCAGTTTATGATCAATCTGCGAGTAACGGAAAGTACGGTGAATAGCCATCGTTACGATATTATCGATCGACAAACAGATGCGACTAAATTTAAGGAGTTAGCTCAAAAATTTAACGACACAGAATATAATAAGATCAATTATGCTCCCCCTCCTCCTATGATGTATGTCCAGTCTGAAAGTTTGAATATCGTTTCAGATCAGGATTATGATGCTACCCATCCGGCAGGAAGTTCTCTCAATGATCTTTTTTTAGTGAAATACACTTGTGTCGATCATATCTTGCAGAATCATTATGATATGACTCCCACAGAGCAACAGATGGAATTACGATTAGCTCCATGGGAGTTTATGGAATCGGTAGATGCGTTTAATCAGAAGCAACCAACTTTGGTAGGGTTTGATTTTTGGTTCTATCCAACGGAACGTCCGACCGGCAATAAACAGCATCGGTTTACCATTACTTACAAGAATGTTGAGGGTAAAGAGTTGGTTGCGACGACGCTTCCGGTACTGATTTTAGAACAAGAGGAAGCGCCCAATCCATAAGCCACAGATTGCGTATCCTTACATGTATAACTTATTGTAGTTGCCGATCGGACAGGAATCATCAAGAGCTGTCTGGTCGGCAACTATTGGTTTTGTGACGGTAACTCCAGATTGTCGATCTGTTAATCTGAACGATAGAGCTTTTGTGAAGAGGTGAATTCACACGAATCCCCTCTACTGAACGAGCGCAATTTGCCCTATGCCCCCATGGTGCAGCGAGAATGGTTACCTGGCTGATGGCTTGTAGGGTAGCCGAACGAGAGCACTGTGGGTGGTTGGAGTTAAAGATCGGAAATGCTTAGCGTGACGGTGTAAGCGTCCATGCGAGATTCGACCGATATCTGAATGGTGCGATCTGCCCCTGCGTAACGTAACAACAGCTCAGTTGCTGGGCCTGCATAAGAGACCTCTTCGAGGTTGATGCCTTGCAGCTGCAGTTCCGATGCAAGCATATGGGCAAAACGGATGGCTCGCAATCGTAATGCCGCTATGGGATAGGTGTCGGGAACATCTTTGCCGGAGGAGAAGCTAAAGGTGTAATCGTATGAGAGTAGTTGCCCATTCTCCGTATCGGCAAATCGTGCCGTACACTCTGGAATGCGATTATCGTAGGTTAAGTTGTATTTTCTTTGCGTGTTGAGGACGATGCGGGTGCGGTCCAGCAATTCGGCTAACCAACCTTTTTGTAGCAGTTGCTGTACAGCAGTCTGTGCAGTAACGTGGCTGTCCAAAACCCCAAATGGATGATTGACCATCGAAAGTACCGTTAATTGGTCCGAAGACGGTGCGACATTGGTGGATGCAGTTGTTTGGTCGCTGCTGGTCTTGGTTGTTGTCTCCGTTGTAGTGTTTGTGGAGGTTGTAGCGTTAGCTGCGGCTTGTCGTTGCAGTGAACGTTCACGGATTTGTCGTTTGAGGGCCTCTTGTTGTGCCGTTTTTTTGGCCAATTTATCGAAAGCGTTCAGAAAACCACCTTGGGAGGAGGTGGTTGTGGTGGAGGTCTCCGCTGTAGTTGCAGAGCCTTCGTGTGGATCCGAAGTTTCGCGGAGTTGGGGTAAATGTCCGTTTTTATCTGCATTCAGGGTAATGCAAATGGACAATAGCTTGTCACCATCAATCATCATTTCTAAGTTGATCATCTGGTCGTAGATATTGCAGCCGACGTAATAGCTTTCAATGCCATATTGAAAGAGTGTTTGCGGCGATTCCGACAGAAATTTGAATCCCAGATTTGCCAATTTTTGTCGGCGTGTTGGGTCGTTGTATATATTTTTGTCGATGCCGTAACGGGTTTTCCAGGTATCCGGAATGGCCTCTGGTGCATAATTTATATAGCTCAAAATATCATCGTTGCTCGATATCGAGCTGTTGAACGAAATTTCTCGCTCGTCGCCGCCGATCTTCAGCTGGTTGACGGCATTTTCGTTACCTCGAAGATCGCTGTAAATCACATCGGAAAGTTTGCTCATCGGCGAGAGTCTGGTTTGTCCAATGATGATTTTGTAATCGTTTTGTTGCCCGTGTAAAACGTATTCCAGAAAGTCACGATATTTTTCATCAATATAGCGTGTGGTGTTTCCGGAGACCACCACATCGTCCAATACGATCATCTTTCTGGGACGTGAAGCGGATCCTTCGCCCGTGGACTGTGTAGCTGTGTCTGGCCAATAGTAGATTTCTCGCGTTTCGACCTTCTTGGACCCTTGATTGTTGACGATACGTTTGGTCCAGTTGCCGTGATCATCAAAATCGAGGTATTGATAATCGATCCAGGATAATGAGTACAGATACTTTTCGGTATTCTTGACGATCAATCCGTTACTGTCGTACTCATAGGCCGAATAGCCATCGTCAGTATTTTTGCGGCTTACGCGTCCTTGGGCATCATACTCATATTGGTTATAGGAGCCATATTGGTTATAGACATATTTGGAAAGGCGGCCTTGATTATCCCGTTCGAGACTCACGATATCCCCCTGATCGGTGGTTGTTAACGCTCCATCGGATGAAAAGGAGTAGGTGAATCGTACCGTTTTGGTTGGCATCTGCACCTCTCTGATGATCATTTTTACGTTCCCTTTGGCTTCAAAGGCTTCGGCATCTCGATATTGTGCTTTTACAATCGTAGCCACTCCCAAAAAGAGTACGAGCAGAAAATAGGTCAAGTTTTTCATGGCGGGTCGTTGTTTCCTACAAATATAAAATTTATTGGCTCATCGTGAATCGAATTGGGTCGGAAAGTAGGGTAGGACCGATGGCCCAGGCTGAAAGGATAGGAGTACTCAACTTGAACCGCAGGTGCCGTAAGATGGCGAGCCGTGGTGCGAAAAATTGTTGGGAGCGGAGACGGATTCGCCAGATGAACTTTTTGATCTCCAAATTAAAGCCATGCACAATATTTCGTATCTTGTGTAGGCAAACTATTCAGTCTTCATGCTCATCGTTATCCCCACGAGCCATTGGACTGAGCCGAGGTGATGGTCGCAAACTATCCGATTCGGTAAGATGGTTCGCGACAGAACGGTCTGTTAATAAGTGTTGTGCGTTGATTCCCAGCGCGTTTTGCAAGTGATTTTAACCTCGATTCAGGCAAACTTCTATTCGTATAGGAGAGGACGACTGTAGAGGAAGGAGGAGAGGAGCGGGTCGGAGCGGCGGGAATTGCAGAACATTTCAGCTTGCGTTTTGGGCCGTTCATCGCTCAAATGAGACATTTCGATAGTTTCTAAATATACCTTGTGTATTACAGTCTCTACATTTGTGCAAACTCTTAATCTTCTGATACCATGTTCCAGTCTATAGTCCGCTTTGCGGTCACGAAAAAACTCTTCATCGGATTGACCACCCTCTTTTTGCTTGCGGGGGGAATCTATTCGATGCTCACGCTTCCCGTAGATGCCGTGCCGGATATTACCAACAATCAGGTGCAGATTGTGACGGTGTCTCCAACGTTGGCCCCTCAGGAGGTTGAAAAGCTGATCACCTTCCCAATCGAGGTGGCGATGAGCAACATTATGAATGTACAGGAGATTCGTTCTGTATCTCGTTTCGGGTTGTCGGTGGTCACCGTCGTTTTTAAGGAGAGTGTCCCCATCTTGGATGCGCGGCAACTGATCAATGAACAGATACAAACCGTCGCGGGAGAGATTCCTCCGGAGTTGGGTACTCCGGAGATGATGCCCATTACCACCGGCTTGGGCGAAATCTATCAATATACGCTGGAGGTTGCGCCGGGCTATGAGAATCGTTACGACGCCATGGAGCTGCGTACGATTCAGGATTGGATTGTAAAGCGTCAATTGTCGGGTATTCCGGGAATTGTTGAGATCAACAGTTTCGGCGGGTATCTCAAACAGTATGAAGTGGCGGTCGATCCTGATGTACTGTATTCGCTTAATATTACTATTGGAGATGTATTTGAGGCTTTGAGCCGCAATAACCAGAATACGGGCGGTAGCTATATCGAAAAGGCGAATCGGGCCTATTATATCCGTTCCGAAGGTATGATCTCGTCCCTGGATGACATTGGAAATATTGTGGTGACGAACCGTGGCGGTATTCCGATTCATGTCAGTGATGTGGGAACGGTAAAATATGGATCGGCAAAACGGTTCGGTGCGATGACACGTGATGGCAAGGGTGAGTGCGTCGGCGGAATTGCCATGATGCTTAAAGGGGCCAACGCCAATGTGGTAACCAAAGAGTTGGAGGCTCGTGTGGCAAAAATTCAGAAAATGTTGCCTGAAGGAGTTTCGATCAGTCCTTACCTGAACCGTTCAGAACTCGTCAGTCGCAATATCTCGACCGTGATTCGGAATTTGATCGAGGGTGCGATCATTGTGTTTGTCGTTTTGATTCTGTTCCTCGGCAATGTCCGGGCGGGCCTTATTGTGGCATCGGTTATCCCGCTGGCCATGCTCTTTGCATTTATCCTGATGCGGATCTTCGGGGTATCGGCCAACCTGATGAGTCTTGGTGCCATCGACTTCGGTATTGTCGTGGATGGTTCGATCGTGATCGTGGAGGGGATTCTGGCCCATCTGTACAGTCGGGCGAATTTGGGTAAAAAATTATCGCATAGCCAGATGGATGCCCAGATTATTTCCGGTGCCAGCAACGTCGTGCGCTCGGCAACCTTTGCCGTGATCATCATCCTGATCGTCTTTTTCCCGATTCTGACCTTGACCGGTATTGAGGGTAAGTACTTTACCCCTATGGCCAAGACGTTGGTATTCTGTATTATCGGTGCACTGCTCTTGTCGTTGACCTATGTGCCGATGATGTCTTCGCTGTTCCTCAAACGTACGATCAGTGCCAAACCAACCTTTGCGGATCGTTTCTTCAAATGGTTGAATCGTATTTATCAGCGCTGTTTGGCTGTATGTTTGCGGTTTAGTTGGGCGACAGTGGGTGTTGCGATTGCGGCATTCATCGGTAGTTTGATGTTGTTCACGCGATTGGGAGCCGAATTTATCCCGACGCTGGATGAGGGCGATTTTGCCATGCAGATGACCCTTCCGGCAGGAAGCTCTTTGACGCAAAGTATTGCTATTTCGGAAAAGGCCGAAAAGATTCTGATGGATAACTTTCCGGAGATTAAGCATGTGGTGGCCAAGATCGGTACGGCCGAGGTTCCGACCGACCCGATGGCGGTTGAGGATGCCGATATCATGATTGTCATGAAGCCGTTTAAGGAGTGGACGAGTGCTTCGTCACGTGCCGAGCTGGTCGAAAAGATGAAGGCTGCGCTCGATACGATCTCTGGTGCAGAGTTTAATTTCAGTCAGCCGATCCAGCTCCGTTTCAATGAGCTGATGACCGGAGCCAAAGCCGATATTGCCATTAAGTTGTATGGTGAGGATATGGCCGAATTGTATGCGAAAGCCAAAGAGGCTGCCAAGTATGTCGAGCAGGTTCCGGGAGCATCGGATGTATTGGTGGAGCAGGCGATGGGTCTTCCTCAGTTGGTGGTTAATTACAATCGTGCGAAAATTGCTCGTTATGGAATCAATATCGAAGAGTTGAACAGCATTATCCGATCGGCTTATGCGGGTGAGGCTGCCGGCACTGTATTTGAGAACGAACGGCGTTTCGATCTGGTTGTGCGCCTCGATCAGCAGAAGGTGGCCGATCTGAATCTTGACCGGTTGTTTATCCGTACGGCTGAAAATATTCAGATCCCGGTTAGCGAAGTGGCTACGATTGATCTGGTCAACGGTCCGCTGCAGATCAACCGGGATGCCACGAAACGGCGTGTAGTGATCGGTGTCAATGTTCGCGATGCCGATATTCAACAGGTGGTGGCCGGAATTCGCCAGACGCTGGAGCAGAATGTTTCGCTCAAACCGGGCTACTATTTCGAATATGGCGGACAGTTTGAAAACCTTCAGAATGCAATCCGTACCCTCTTGATTGTGATCCCGGTGGCATTGCTGCTCATTCTCTTGCTGCTCTTCTTTGCCTTCAAGAGCATAACCTATACGTTTGTGGTCTTCTCCACAGTCCCGTTATCCATCATTGGAGGAATCTTGGCACTATGGCTACGAGGACTTCCGTTTAGTATTTCGGCCGGCGTGGGCTTTATCGCCCTGTTTGGTGTGGCCGTTCTTAATGGTATTCTTATGATCAATCACTTCAATGCGTTGCGAGATGCAACTCCGTATCGTCTCTCAACCCGGCGTATTATTGAACGTGGCACCCAACATCTGTTGCGTCCCGTATTCTTGACCGGATTGGTTGCTTCGTTAGGTTTCGTGCCGATGGCCATTGCAACCACGGCCGGTGCCGAGGTTCAGCGCCCGCTGGCGACCGTTGTGATCGGTGGACTGATCGTTTCAACCCTGTTGACCCTGTTTGTGGTTCCTGTGTTCTATAAGTTGGTAGGAATGGCTGCACTGCTGCGACGCACGGCCTGGGTACGACGCCTCTTTCCATTCCTGTTGCTGCCCGTATTGGTAATGTTGCCTTATAACGGGCAGGCTCAACAGCGCATAACGCTTGATGAGGCCATCTCCATGTCGCTGGACAGACATCCCCGGCTCAAGTCGGCTGAAGCCTCTGTTGAACGCACCAAGGCCATGCGAGGGGAGTCTTGGGAGTTGGCCCCTACGACCTTTGACTACACATTCGGACAGATCAATGGCGTGGAGCGCAATGATTATGAGTTGAACATTACCCAATCGGTCGGATCGCTGCTGACCCCATTCTACAAAAATGCATTGGTGCGTCAACAAACCCAGACCGGAACGATCTATACTGAGCTGGTACGCCGTGAGATTGTAGCTGAGGTTAAACGGGCTTGGTCATATTACCTTTACACACAGCAGTTGTGCAAACTGTATGGAGACCAAAATGCCTTGGCATCGGAGTTGTCGCGTGTTAGCGAGTTGCGCTACCAACAGGGTGACATTACCCAACTGGAACGCAGCATGTCGGTTACGATGGCCAATGAGATGCGCAACAAACTGTTGCAGGCCGAAGAGGAGCATAAGATTGCTGCGTCTCGTCTGCAATGGGCCTGCTATTCGGATACGCCCCTGGTCCCGGAGGATACGATCCTGATGCAATTCTCTTTGCCTTCTGAGATTTTGGCTGAAGTTCAACGTAGCTATTTTGAATCGCAGGTAAGAGAAGCTGAGGCACGTACCAAGGTGGAGAAGAGCCGTTTCTTCCCGGAGTTGTCGTTTGGCTATCAACGGCAAAATATTTTGCCGAACAAGGGGTTGAATGCCTATGTGATCGGCGCCTCTTTCCCGATCTTCTTCAATACGCAACACAGTCGCATTCGTCAAGCCAAGATGGATGCCTACATCGCTCGCAACGATGCAGAAGTTAATCTGCGGACACTGAACAACCGAATGAACGAATTGCAGGCCAGATTACGCCAATATGACGATCGGTTGCGTTATTATGTTGGCTCTGCACTTCCCGAAGCGGAGATTTTGATGCGTGCCGCTAAGCTTCAATTGGCGAATAGCGAAACGAGTATTGCAGAGTACATTATGAGCCTGAATTCGGCTCTTGAGATCCGTCGTGGCTATATTGAAACGCTCAATCAGTACAATATTGCTGCACTTGAATATGAATTATATCGATAAATCTCTCTGTTATGAAAAAGATACTGATTCCTGTTGTTATTCTGATGGCTGCCTGTTCGAGTCAGAGTCCCACTGAGACGGCAGCGGCCAATGCCGCATTAACCGATACGGCTTCGAAATCGGCTGCTGAAGAGCCTGCCATGGAGGTAAATGCCACATCCGGGGCGACGGCTGTTCCGAACCGGACCTCGTTTAACGGTATTTTGGTCACAACCCCGCAAAATCACGCTACGGTAACGTTGACGATGGGCGGATCGATCCGTCAAACCTCCTTGTTGCCTGGAGCCTATGTCAAAAAGGGAAGTGTACTGGTGACCCTGGAGAATCCGGATTTCATCACTTTACAGCAGACCTATTTGGATAGTCACGCGCAAAACGAGTTTCTCCGCAATGAGTTTCTGCGTCAGCAAAACCTTTCACGTGAGGAGGCCTCCTCTCAAAAACGTTACCAACAGAGCAAGGCGGAATATCTATCGATGTGTAGTCGTATGGATGCCGCTGCGGCCCAACTCTCCCTGCTTGGGGTTGATACCTCCTACTTGTTGAAACATGGTATTATTCCTTATCTGGAGATCAAAGCCCCGATTAGCGGTTATGCTGCCGATGTCAAGATGAATATCGGCAAACATTTCAGTGTAGGGGAACCGCTGTGTGAAATTGTGAATAAAAGCGATATGATGCTTTGCCTGACTGCCTACGAAAAGGATCTGGTTCACCTGAAGGTGGGAGATCGGGTTGAATTCCATGTGAACGGTATGGACACAAAGACCTTCCATGGTGTGGTTACGATGATTGGGCAGCAGGTGAATACCGAGAATCGTTCGATAGAGGTTTATGTTCGCATCTCGGAACAGAATGCTCAATTCCGTCCCGGAATGTATGCAACAGCTCAAGTGTACCAAAATTAACGTTATTTTTGTTGTATGAAGGCCCCTTCTTTATTTCGAGATAAGTATTGGCTTTCCACGCTGATTATTTCAGCAGTGGTGGCTGTACTGATCCATTTCCCGGAGGTGCTTTCGCTTTCGGACAGCCTCGAACGTCAGGAGTTGTTTCCGGATATGCAGCCCAAAGATGTATTGAATGAGATTCTCTTTACTTTCATCTCTTTGTTATTGCTTTTCGGACTCAATACCCTGGTCTTCCGATTCAATTCGCCACTGGTTCGGGTGACCACGCCCAAAATGGTGTTGTCATTCCTTTTGACTTGGGTGGTGAATAGCCTGTTTGGACAGCTTTTTGTTTGGCTTCATCATCATTTCGATATTCCGGCGATTGATGCGATGATGCACCATTATCTGCATCCGTTGCGGGATTTTATCATAGCTTGTATCGTTACGGGAAGTAACTACATCATCCATCTGATTCATAAACAGCAGCGCGTGATGGTGGAGAATGAGGAGCTGCGTACAGAGAGTGTGCGCCATCAGTATGAGTCTCTTAAAAATCAGTTGAATCCTCATATGCTTTTCAATTCGCTCAATACGCTGCAGTCCCTGATTCGCGAATCACAACCCAAAGCGTTGGAATACACGCAGGAACTGTCCCGTGTTTTGCGTTACACGCTGCAGGCCAACGATATGAAATGCGTAACGTTGGCTGAAGAGATGCAGTTTGTTCAAGCCTACATCTTTTTGATGAAGATGCGCTATGAGGAGAATTTGCTCTTTCATATTGATCTGAATGAGCAGATGATGGGGTATCAGCTGCCACCGATGTCGGTGCAGTTGCTCATCGAGAATGCCATTAAACACAATGTGATCAGCAACCGTAATCCGTTAACCATATCGATCCGGACCGAAGACCAAACGCTGGTTGTTTGCAATCCCATACAAGCTAAAAGACAGATGTCTGCCGGTCCGGGCATCGGATTGGACAATTTGGCCAAACGGTACCGTCTGTTGTGGCAAAAGGAGATTCAGATATCGGCCGAGGAGGGCATGTTCTGTGTTCGGCTTCCGTTACATCAACCAGACCATGATTATGAAAGCGTTAATCATTGAGGATGAAAAAGCCGCGGTACGCAATCTGACGGCACTGTTGCAGGAGGTTGATCCGCAGGTGGAGGTAATTGCGGTACTCGACAGTGTGACCGACAGTGTGGCGTGGTTGGAGGCCAATCCGGCGCCGGATATCGTTTTTATGGATATTCATCTGGCGGATGGCTCTTCGTTTGAGATTTTTGACCACACCCGTATCGATTGCCCGATTATCTTTACGACGGCATACGATGAGTATGCGCTGAAGGCCTTCAAGGTGAACAGTATTGATTACTTGTTGAAACCGATTGGATTGGCAGATCTGAAACATGCTTTCGAAAAGCTGAAGACGTTACATACCGCACAAGATTCGCAGGAGTCATTATCAGCCTTGATCCATAGCCTGCAGAAACGGGATCGTTATAAAACACACTTTTTGATCCCTTACAAAGGCGATAAATTGTTGCCGCTGGCGGTTGATCAGGTTCAGTATTTTTGTATCTCCGGAGGGGTTACCAAAGCGGTTGTCAGTGAACGTGAAAGTTATGGGCTTCCCTACACACTTGACGAACTGGCGGAGAGTTTGGATCCAGATCGTTTTTTTCGGGCCAATCGGCAATATATTATTTCACGTACAGCAGTTAAGGATATTGATCTGTGGTTTAATAATCGGTTGTCCATTAACCTGAAGGTGCCGACCGATGAGAAGATTTTAGTCAGCAAACTACGTGTCAATGACTTTAAGACCTGGTTTGCCGGAAATTAGCTGCTCTGAGATACCTTCTTCGGGATAGGTGACTAACGTTAGGGCTGAGTCTTTTTACCGGGTTGAAGCTATAAAAAAGGCTGCACTTAATGGTGCAGCCTTTTTTAAGATCATTTGTGTTTCGGGGTTTTCTTCAGTATGTCGCTTGTTTGTTCCTCTTTCAAATAAGCAGCTTCGTGCTTTTTACCCGGTTTTTTGGGTTTTTTATTTCCTGCAGCTCCCATAATGAATAAGTTTATATGTGTTTAGTTTTGTATTCAATAGTTGTGTGCCTAATCGTTTTGCGACTACAAAGATACGATATTTAGATATGCGGTATACCGCTTGTGATAAGAAAGTTTTGAAAAATTTGATATTGCCAACTATGGTTGGTTAACCATTGTGATTTTGCGTCCCAGACTGAAGGATTAATGATGATCCCTGAGGGTGGGACCGTGGTTGGTTTTCGATGGGTAAACCTGATGACCAGCTGGATTTTCCCCTGATTGTTGTGTGCATTTTCGCGGCACAAGATTTTAGTGTTCATGACGCGTGTCGATATAAAGATCCATATTTTAACACTATGGGTCCGTGTGTGATTTATGCAGCGTCAAAATGTTCTGCTATTTGGTGACAATGACAGTTTTATGTATCTTCCCACCGAATCAAGATGTTTAATCCAATTAACACGGAAAATTTATGAAGGCAAAATTCTTGGTTTTGGTATTGCTATCGATGTGCATTTCAGTGTTATCGTCTTATGCGCGAGGCGAATCTTACCAATTGTCAAGTCATATTCTTGATATAAATACAGGACATCCTGCTGCTAATGTCAAAATAAGTCTTTACAAGCAGAGCAGCGATGGCGACTGGACTTTAGTAGAAGAAAAGGTAACCGACCAGAATGGCCGGATCAAAGATTTTCTTCCATACACGCAAGACAATCGGGGAATATACAAGCTGATTTATCATGTTGGTCCATATTTTGAAAGCCAGAAACAAAAAAGTTTTTACCCCTTTATTGAGGTTGTATTCCAGATAAATGACGAGAACCATTATCATGTACCCATAACCTTGTCCCCATTTGGCTATTCCACATACAGGGGTAATTAAGTGTTGGTAGCCAAAAATTTTAAATGGTTTCTCTGTATGGGCATGTAGAACGCGTGACGTGTTGCGCAAACGCAGCCTTACACTTTTGTATAAAACATTCTGTAAAACCTTTTGCCTTTCGGGAGATTTTTCGAAGTCTCAGAGGGGGCAGATCTTCCCGTTTTGTCGAAAGAGAGTTGCGGAAATCTTGCAATATGTTGATATACAAAAAGAAAATGTGGTATAGAAAGACAGTTCTCGAGAGCAGAAAACGGATTTTCGACCCAAACATATTCCTCGTTCACAATCAGCGTATTACGTGAAGAATTTCCCTCAAAGGGCACTCCTGTGATGCAGCGATCATGCATTCGTTTGTCACTCGCTACTTTCATAAAGATACGAAATCTTCGGGCCGAATACATACTAAAATCCGATTCTACGGGTGCAATTGTTCCGGCGGTCTAGGCATCTCCGTGTGATAGTATTTTTCGAGTTGTTCGAATGAGGTTCCTCACCTCGAAGACTCTATCGAACATCTACTTACAGACGATATTTTCGATCTACCCGTTACTGAAGTCATTCCGTTTGGCCAGCATGGAGGCCGTCCGCTCATCGAGTGACGGAATCATCAACTACCGGTTCCGGTTTTTCGACTCCATAGTTGACAGCAGAATTTCTTTCACAGCGACATACAGATAGCTGTTTCATGTTATTTCACCTGTACTAACTGACAATGAAACGGCAACATAGTGCTCCCGCCCTTGTTAATACAATAACTTTTTAACCTGTTCGCATTTGAACAAATGGTGCTATATTCTGCCCATATTTTCCTAATTTTGTAACAATATGGCTGTACAGACAAATTCTCCACAGATTACGGCTCTTAGGATTGCCGTTGAAAAATGTTTCGGGCATCGAATCGAAAGTCGATACGATTATACGCAGTTGGGTGGCGACATCGAACGGATCACCCATGAGCATATAGCTGATAATACGCTGCGTCGATTGTGGGGCGGCATTAGCGGTTATGACACCGTGCAGACCCGTACGCTCAATGTTCTTTGCCGCTATGCCGGATTCGAGGATTGGGCCGATTTCTGTAATTACCTTGCCAAAAAGGGCGGTCGGGAGTCTTCGCTACTCGAAGAGAAGGGACACAGTATCCGTACTGAAGATCTGAGGTCAGGCGATCGTCTCCACATTGCATGGCTGCCCGACCGGGAGTGTATCATCGAATTTCAGGGCGGTCGCACATTCCGGGCGATCGATTGTCGTAACTCTACGTTGCAGAACGGTGACAGTTTTGAGTGTGGCGTGTTGATCCGGGATTTCCCGCTCGCGGTCGACAATCTTATACACGACGGCAAACTCTATCCCCGCTATGTGATGGGCAACGAACATGGCCTGACCCTGCTTGAGAAAATATAGCCATAGTGAAAATGGTCGTATACATAGCAGCATAAGTACGTAGCATGAGCGTATTTTCCTATACGAAGGATTTCGAACCGCTCTCGACAGACTCGCAGATCGAGTTGCTCGGTACGGTCAGCGAAAGTCGTCTGTTCCGGATATACAAGGCCCGGAAGGGGACGAAATACGTGATCCTCAAAGCCCCGGTTGCGGTTGACGCCATGTCGGTCGAGATACTAAGGCGCGAATACGAGCTTGCGTGCGACCTCAACCATCCATGCATTGCCCGAACCCTTGGTTTTGAAGAGGCGACTCAGGTTGGTCCGGCCATCGTGATGGAATATGTTGAGGGTGTAAGTCTCGACGCGTTCATCACCTCGAACCCTTCCCGAACCAGTCGGAGAGCCGTTCTACAAGATATACTGGATGGGGTGGACTATTTGCACCACCGGGGAATTCTGCACAACGATCTCAAACCTGACAATATCCTCGTTACCCGAACCGGTGCCGCCCGGATTCTCGATTTCGGTCTCTCGGCCAGCAGCGACAGCATCTACCGGGGCTGTCAGGGAGGAACCGACGGCTATACGGCTCCGGAGATCCTCTGTGGGGATAAAACGGCCGGTCCCGCTTCGGACATCTACTCAGTAGGCCGACTGATGGCCCTTCTGTTCGGAGGGCATTCCTATCGTCGCATAATCCGGGCATGTACTGCCGCGGATCCCGCGGGGCGCCCTCGGGATATCCGGGCTCTGCGTCAACGAATCCGGCGCCGTGATCGCATGCCCTATATCGGGGCCATAGTGGCGGCAGTGCTACTCGTTGCGAGTCTGCTTATCTTTCAGTTTGCCAGGCAGCGGGCCGGTCTTGAGCACCAGGTCAAAGAGCGTGTCACTTCCTACAGTGAGGAAAGGACCGACTCTCTCGAAAAGGTGCGGATGCAGCGGATCGAGGCGTTACGTCGTGGGTACGAACAACTCTTCGAACCGGCCTGCCGCAAGACGCTCGAAAAGATTCGGGACCAGCAATACCGGGAGGCTGCCCAAGTATTGACGGTTCCATACTACCGAGAGACTGTACCCTGTTTCGACTCGATCTGTCGCCGTTTCACTGTACACACGGACGGTTCCGTGCCGGATGAACTTATTCTGGTCGGCGAGGTGTTTAATGCTTGCCGCCAGCGCATTGATTCGACTCTGAACCGTCTGCCATCGATTGAAACCTTACCTTCTTCTCAGCGCGACTCCATGCTGCGGGTCATCGAGCAGATGGCTCGTCAGGTGCAGCAGGATGAGTGATCTCTGTGCCTGTCGGTGTGGAGGCTCCCTTTGAAAATCATTCATTTATAGAAAACGAAGCCATGGCTCTTCCAGGTCCGAACTAAGGACCAAAAAGGGCTATGGCTTCTTCTTATTTATTCCTAATCTTTGTTTTCACAAATTAAGTTTAACCTAAATATGTTTAAAATTATGTTCTGTAGAAATTGTGGGGCTGAGATGGCAGATTACGCTGCTACCTGCCCGAAATGTGGATCTCCTGTCGTAAACGCAAATGGTCAGAACCAAACAGTTGCAGCTCTCCCTAAAGCGCCCAACAGCATCAGTGGTTTTGTCTGCAGTCTGCTGGGATGTTGTGTGCCCTTTGTGGGCTTTATCCTTTCAATCATTGGTCTTGTACTATGCACCAAGGGATACAAAGTTGTACGGAGTAATCCGAATGCCTATTCTGGGTCGGGTTTCCTGATTGCCGGTTTCATCCTCGGAGTTCTCGGACTGATCGGATCTCTCGGTTTTCTCATATATATGACAGTTGCCGGAGTTTTCTTGAGTAGTGCTGCTTCTTTCTTGTCTTTCTGATAGTAGAATACAATAAACTTATAAAACCAATCGATTTATGGGAAAAAGAATTTTACTATTTGCTGTTGCATCCCTTCTGATGAGTTGTGGAGGAGATAAAAAAACGGAATTAACGTTGACGCCTGAAACAACTGAAATCAAAGGTCCTCTGAAGGGGTGTTATGAGGTCGTTCAGCAAGACTATATGATTCAACAGCAGAATTCGTGGTCGTCTCTCATCAACGTAGAGCTCAAACGTACGAACAAGGAGTTGCCGTTTGATCCGCAAACGGCATCGGGTTTCGATGGGTATGCCGAAACGCTGGTCGGGTTCGGCATAGAGCTTATCGATGAGGACGGGGAAGTTGTGGAAGTGATCGATGCCAATGCAACGGGTCTGTCCGGCCCATATTCTTCTGACGACATTGAAGCTGCCATCAATCTGACCCCCGGTGAAACGGGCATTGTCCGTTGGTCAGTGGATATGGAAAATGAGCCTGTATCGTTTAGAATCACTTCTGCCATAAGCAAGGGCAACAGTAGCAGCGACCATTCATCGTCTGCGATCACAGAACCGTCAACCACCGAGCAACCGTCCAATGACTGGGATAAGGTGCTGGACAAGTATGAGCAGTATGTTGACCAATACATTGCAATCAGCAAGAAGGCCATGAACGGGGATCTTTCTGCTTCTATGGAGTACCTCGACCTGTTAGATGATGCTGAAGAGCTTGGGGATGAACTGGATAGCGCCTCCGACGAGATGAGTCCCGAGCAGATCAGCAGATATACGCGCATCACCAAAAAACTGAGTAATATAGCGACCGAATCTGTCGGTTTTTAGCGGTCGTGAGTGTGCACGGGATCTCCGGTCCGCGGATAATTCCCATCATTTTTATTTTCAGCAATACCCCAGAGAGTGTTGTATATTAAACTTTCTTATTGGTGTAATTCCATTTCACACAAATGGGAGCATTTCAGTGAAAGTGTTTCGCTGTGCCTTGACAGTAAAATTTGGCGATTTTATCAGAGAACAAGGACAGGCAATACAGACACTCGTCACCGTGTATAGGCATATATCATTCTGATATCTACTGATTCGGTGTGGGGTATTGTTTATTTTGTTCTCGGGCCACGCCAAATGCCTGCTGTCAGATAAACGAACAACTCCACACTTTCTTTTTGTACAAAATCCACTGTAGCAGGAGTTGATACGATACAACAAATTTCATTTGTTTTACGTCAATAATCTCCTCATGACAAAATTGCTATTAATAATTCTTGTGTGAATTATTGTTACGAGACGGCATTGTTGCATGTTGTCATAGATGCGCATTCTCCGCAGACATCACCCCTGAAATCATTACAAACAAAAAATACATCACCGAATGTATCGACCGTAACCACCTAAAATAATTGATCAGATGAAAAAAATGTTAAAGTCTATCGTACTCGTACTAATCGGATGTTGTTTTATCAATACCGATTCTTTTGCCCAGATCAAGGAGAGGACGATATTTTACGCGAAATGTGCTTATTATGAAGGCCCTGCCGACAAGAAGAGTCCGCAGGGTCAGGGAAAGATGGTCATCAACGATGGGAATGCCAACAAGATTACGATCACCGGGACATTTGAAGATACTAAAATCTCTGATGCCGTAGTCGACTTTGCTGCTCCGGGTGTGACTTTCAAGGGAAAGGCCTACTATGAGAAAAAGCGAGAAATGTTGCTACTCCTACCTGTTCCGGTCATCATTCTTCAATTGTCCGATGGTGGATTCTACCAAAACGGCCAGCTTTTGGGAAACATCGGAGACCAGCCGGTAACACTGAATATCGACTGTTCTTTGGGTGTTGGCACATTCAACACAATTTCCGGCGAGCTTCGAGGAATCAATTCATCCTACGACAAAATTATTGAAACGGCGAAAGTTTTTGCCGATTGTACGGACTATTCGTTGGAGAACGGCACGATCATTCCTTTCAAATTGTCTTCAGGAAAGTTTACCATGGAACCCCCTAAACAATCTGCTGATTCTGTAACCCTTTTATTTGCCAACGGATCAAAAGTCGTATTGTCGGATCCGAAAAAAGGGGACGGGACCTGGACTCGTGCCAATGGGGATTATATGACAATCGATAAAGATGGGAACCTTTCTGATTATCGACTGACAATGGGTGCAACGATTCTGACTGATAGTCTCGTAACGTATAAGTTTGATAATGGAAACCAGTATGTGGGTTCGGTTTGTGAAGGATTTGTTCCTGACAACTTCAAGGAGTTGATTAACCTCAAAACTTTGGACTGGCCTTGGAATAAATTCTGCGATTATGCGAAGAATGGAACGCTCACTTATGCCGATGGAAGCGGATATTGCGGCAAGTTCTCGGGTAAGGGCTTCAATGGCAGCGACAAACTGGACAATTCGGCATATGCCGATGGCGAACTGTTTGATGGCAATGGAGCGAAGATCGTAATGATAGAGGGAGTCACTAAAGAGGAGTATGCGAAGCTCGAAGCCGAAAGGAAAGCTCGGTATGAGAAAGAAAAAGCGGCAGATTATTACAAATTTGATGAACAAGGGGATATCAAAGAGTTTGTCCTTACATATCCGGATCTTGCCAAACATAGATATTTAAGATCGGGCGACAAGGTGATCCGTAATGTCATCACTTATGCCGACGGTACGGTCATGGAAATGTCGTGGCAGATAGACAATGACAGCTATAAAGAGCTCCGGGCGATGCAGGCAGCGCCTTATTATGTGTACAGCAATACTACTCTCGGTAAACGTATTTTCAAGGATGGACTGACGGTCACGTTACAGCAGGGATACACGGACCGCGTTGGAACCTTCTGGGCTGGTTTTGGGCACTGGATTATTGAGGAGCCTAAGAAAGATAATGGAGATTATGCCGTTCTGGTTGGAAGCCATCAGTCCGATTCACAGATTTCCGAGCAGATAGATGTGGAGTCAATGAAGAAAACGTTCCCGGATTATACGGTCTTCTACGATAAGGATCAACGTGTGGAATATCCGAATGGCAATGTCTACCGAGGTCGCTATAGTCTGCAAACCGAAGGGAAAAGCCCTCTGTTAAACGATGCCAGAATCAGGGCGTTCCATGTGGATGTTGTTTCCTCTTACGACAACGTAGTCGGCATCAAGTTTACGGATGGCGTCGTATGTGACTCGAACGGGAAGATTATTGAGATATACAAAAATGGGAATAAACTGGATGATTTCGATTTTGAACGTGAGCGTATCCAGATGCAGAACAAGTTAGAAGAGGAGAGAAAGAGAATCGAAGCAGAAAATGCACAAAAGGCCGCCAATGAGAAACTTATGAAGGAATTTATCCAAAAGCATGGTGAAAAAAATGTGATGGCAGCAGCGTCCGGAGAAATAAAGGTTGGGATGCATATAGATCTGCTTAAGATAGCTGTATATGCAAAAGGCTGGAAGATGAATTTGGAAAGAGATGGCGGAAACAAACAACTTTACAGAATACACGGTATGACCCTGAATGATTATGGGAGCAGTGCGGCAATTCAGGACGGAACTATTGCTTATGTGTCTGTATCAGGCAATAAAGTGACTAATATCAACTGGTATGGAACTGTACGGACATATTAACCTAAGGGGGATTCACCTGTGGAAGTGATGCGTATAGCTGATAAGTCTGTAGCAGACAATGGGATACATGCAAACGCGGTCCAGCAATTCACTTTCCTTGTAAGGGAATTTAGGGCTGCGGGGTAATCTTTGTATTTATGACAAAACAGAGAGGTTTACAAAACCTCTCTGTTTGTTTGGAAGAGGATGAATTGACCCGCGCTTTTGCGTGGTTTGAGCAATATGTTCCTATCCCCGAAAGGGGAAATTGAAGATACGGGAACAAGATTTTCATGTATGAAAACGGGACTCGAACTCGCGACCCCAACCTTGGCAAGGTTGTGCTCTACAAGTTTTTGAGATCTCATTCCGAGATAGTTAGCAGTCTTTTTTGCCCGATTTTTAATATCTGTTAAACATTCTGTAAAACACTGATGTTCGGACTAGCTGTTTGCTGGTTAAACTAAATTATTATTTGTCTGATCTTTAAATCAGATCGTATCTAAACATATTTGCTTTGCAAGCGGTACTACAGTGTCTCGAATGTTTTCGAAGCATAGACGATGTTCCCCTTCGAAAGTCTTGTAGTTGCGATAGTATTGCAGATATTCTTCTCGACAATTGACTACTTGATCATGTTCACCGAATAATGCCCATGTCTTTGAGATAGCGTTTTCTGTTATCCCATCGAATTGGTGACGTTCCATTTCCTCGTATCGATTACATAGTTCAGGGGTAATCGTATAGGTTGTTGCACCATCTTTTCGCGGATTGAGGAAAGAACACACGCCGATCTGTTTGCGCATTGTACGTGATACATGAAAGGCTGGATTTACGATGATTTTTTTGCTGTCGTAAAGTTGTTGTGCGAACATCCCACCCATTGAGGTCCCAATAATCAGATCTGGATGCTCCGCTGCAACGAGCTGGTGTAACAATTTAAGCACTTCGAGAGGTTCAAGAGGCAGGTCAGGCGCTATTATACGAGTGTCTGGTAATAACGATTGCAAATGTCTTGCTGTACTTGATGCTCCTGATGAGGATAGACCGTGTATGTAAAGGATTGTTTTCATCCTTTAAAGATACAAAAAATAAACGACTTTTTATAGCGCTTTTTTCTAGTATCTATTTGCGGGTTAACTGAGTTGAGCTTTTTTATAGATTTTATTTTTTAAAAGTTTTTTGATTATAATGGGTTGAAAAAGTTTTTACAAATGTATTTAACTTACTTAATTAATCATTTAAAATTTTCTGACATTTGAAAATATGGGAAAGAACTAGACGAACTTGTCGTTTTTGATTTAAAAATATCTTTTATAAATCACGAGCATGTCCGCATGCAATGAGTTATTATCTGTAAAGTGTATGGCATCTTCATTGATGGTGTGCATAGAATTTCTTTGTCAGTATCAGAGTATACATGGCGTTATTGAAAAGGAAAGTGTTGTAAAATATTAATATTCTATCTGAGTATTGATCTATTAAATGTCATTTGTCAATATTCCAAAGTGAAGTGAGAGTAAATATTTTGAAAAATGTTTTTATTGGGGTGAAATGATTATTTTTGTTAGAGTATATAATCTTGCACGATGAGTACATTCGCCCAAATTCTGAATAAATTCCGCCAAGATGCTTTTTCTGAGCGTGATAAAGGCTATCGTTTCGAACGCCTCATGCAGGCCTATCTGAAGACTACGGCCCTGTATGCCAATCTTTTCGAGGAGGTGTGGCTCTGGACGGAGTTTCCCTTCCACGACCAGTTCGGCGGCAAGGACACCGGCATTGACCTTGTAGCCCGCACTGTTGAGGGCGAGTATTGGGCCATCCAGTGCAAATGTTACGCGGCGAATGCCTTTATCAATAAGCCTGACGTGGATACATTCCTCTCTACCTCGGGCAAACGCTTTGAGACCGAATCAGGCATGACCGGATTCGTGCAACGCTTGTGGATTTCGACGACGAATAAATGGAACTCTACGGCCGAGCAGACCATCCGTAACCAGCAGCCGCCAGTCACCCGTCTGAATCTTATCGACCTCGAAAACGACGATGTGGACTGGAATAGCCTCGAACAGGGAATTTTCGGTGCAGCCTCTCGTGCCAAACCTTTTGCTATACGGGAACACCAGCAGCAGGCCATTGACCAGACTCACGAATATTTCAAGATCGACAAAGCCACCGGTCAACCTGTCCATACGCGCGGCAAGCTCATTATGGCCTGTGGTACGGGTAAAACTTTCACTTCGTTGCGAATTGCTGAGAATGAGACAGCAGGCCGAGGTTTAGTGTTGTTCCTCGTGCCCTCGATTGCTCTGTTGGGACAGACCCTGCGGTCGTGGCTGCAACAAGCTCAGGAGCCAATGATGGCTGTCTGCATTTGTTCCGACCCTCAGGTTTCGAAACAGACCGAAAAAAACGACAATGATACAACGAGCGTCGTTGACTTGGCGCTTCCGGCCTCAACCGATGTTCCATCTATTGTTAAGCAGCTGCAATACGCCTACCGACACAATACTGAGGGCCTGACCGTTGTCTTCTCGACCTACCAATCTATCGATGTTATTTCACGAGCTCAGCAACAGCTGCTCAAGGAAACTGATAACGCCTTCGGCACGTTCGATCTCATCATCTGCGACGAAGCTCACCGCACTACGGGCGTTACGCTCAAAGACGAAAAGGAGAGTGCCTTTGTCCGGGTGCACAACAACGATTTCCTGCGAGCTGTACGCCGTATTTACATGACTGCCACGCCACGCCTTTATACCGACGAGACAAAGAAACGTGCCGAGGAGAATTCCGCTGTTCTCTGTTCGATGGACGATCGATCGATGTATGGAGATGAGATTTATCGTATTGGCTTTGGCGAGGCTGTTAAACACGAGCTGCTTTCCGATTATAAGGTTTTGATCCTGGCTGTGGGCGAGAAAGATATCACCCCGACGTTGCAGAACGCACTGACCCGCGAGGATGGGACCATCGATGCGGATGATCCTTCGAAATTGATTGGGTGTATAAACGCTCTTTCGAAAAAGGTGCTCGGTGCGGACGAGGAGTTTGTTAAGGGCTCTGACCCATTGCCGATGCGTCGTGCTGTGGCTTTTTGTTCGAGTATCAAGGCTTCCAAAGCGATTGCCAATGCCTTTACCGATTACAAGGATCTATACATGGAGGACATTCGGGAGGAGGATCGTACTACGATGGTCGATGTAGTTGCCCATCATGTTGATGGTTCGATGTCGGCCACCAAACGTGATGAGGAGCTGATGTGGCTCAAGGAGCAACCTGAAAACGAACGAGAATGCCGGATGTTGACCAATGCCCGTTGTCTTTCGGAGGGTGTTGATGTACCGTCACTCGATGCTGTGGTCTTCATTTCGCCGAAGAATTCGCAGGTCGATGTTGTGCAGTCTGTTGGTCGTGTGATGCGCCGCAGTGAGGGTAAGAAATACGGATATATTATCATTCCGGTTGTTGTCCCGGCCAATGCTGAGGGTGAAAAGGTTCTCGAAAACCATCCTAATTTCAAGGTAGTTTGGACCGTGTTAAACGCTTTGCGGGCTCACGACGACCGTTTTAATGCCGAGGTCAACAAGATTGAGCTATCGAAAAAGAGACCAAAAAACATTCTCTTTGGCGGAGTCGGGGCCTTGCGCAAGGATGAGGATGAGTACAACGACGGAGCCAGCAAACCCAGTAATATGAGTGCCGCCGAGCAGCTCGCTACCCAGCTTTCCATGAGCTTCAACGATCTGCAAAATGTTTTCTATGCCAAACTGGTGACCAAGGTTGGAACTAAACGTTACTGGGAACTCTGGGCCAAGGACATCGCCCAGATTGCCGAACAGCACATCGAGCGCATCAAGGCCCTCATTGCTGATAACGGCAAACACCGCCGGGCCTTCGACCAGCTTATGCGGGGACTGCACCGCAATATCAATCCCGGACTGTCGGAGCAGGATGCTATCGAGATGCTTTCGCAGCATATCATCTCACGCCCCGTGTTTGAAGCCCTCTTCGAGAACTACCAGTTTGCCGCCAGCAACCCTATCTCACGCTCGATGCAGAAGATGCTTGACCTGCTCGACGATGAGGCTAAAACGGAGGAGGAACACCAAAAGCTCCAAAAGTTCTACAGCTATGTCCGTGATACGGTTGGCGATATCCACGAAGCCGACGCTCGGCAGCGTATTATTGTTGAGTTGTATGACAAATTTTTCAAGGTGGCCTCGCCTCGCACGGTTGAGAAACTGGGCATCGTTTATACACCGGTTGAGGTGGTCGACTTCATCATCCGCTCGGTGGGTTACATCCTTCAGCGGGAGTTCGGACGGTCGCTCTCCGACGAGAACGTCCACATCCTCGACCCCTTCACCGGAACGGGCACCTTCATCACGCGCCTGCTCCAGAGCGGACTGATTTCGCGTGAGGCGCTGGAGCGCAAATACGGTCGGGAGATCCATGCCAATGAAATCGTGCTGATGGCCTATTACATTGCTTCGGTTAACATCGAGAGTGTCTTCCACGATCTGATTGGACCAGCAGCGGAGTACAAACCTTTTGCGGGGATATGCTTGACCGACACATTCCAATTGGGTGAAGAGGCATCGGATGATCACCTGTTTTCCGAGCAGTTTCCGACCAATTCCCAGCGTGTGATCGAGCAGAAGAAACGGCGTATCACCGTTATTGTCGGCAACCCGCCCTATTCCATCGGGCAGAAGTCGGCCAACGACAATACTCAAAATGAATATTATCCAACATTGGATAGCCGAATTATCAACACATACAGAGCTGAAAGTGAAATAAAATCTGCGACATCTGTCAAGGCATTACGCGATAGTTATATAAAAGCATTTCGCTGGGCATCTGATCGCTTGGACAAGAAAGAAGGCGGCATTATTGGATTTGTAACAAATGGTGCATATCTTGACGGAATTTCCCAAGATGGTATGAGAAAATGTCTCCAGCGAGAATTCTCCTCAATTTATATCTTCAATCTGCGCGGGAATCAGCGCACCAGCGGAGAATTGGCGCGCAAGGAGGGCGGCAAAATCTTCGGTTCGGGCTCCCGCACCCCGATTGCCATTACAATTTTGGTCAAGAAACCGAAGGCATCCGACGAGGCGGCCCGCATCTGCTACCACGACATCGGCGACTACCTCTCACGCGAGGAGAAACTGAATATTCTCCACAATATGGGTGACATCAGCAATCCGCTGATGCAATGGGTTACCATTACCCCCAACGAACACGGCGACTGGCTTAATAAGCGAAATGAACTCTTTAAGTTATATACGCCTATTGATCCGGACAAAAAGTTTAACGACCGGGCCAAAAGTTTTTTTACAACATATGCCATTGGCGTAGCAACTAATCGAGACGCTTGGGTTTACAATTTCTCTAAAGCAAAAGTACACGCCAATATGTCAACTATGATTGATTTTTACAATCAAGAAGTTGAACGATATTTCCAAAGCGATAAAAACGATAAAATTGAGGATTTTATCTGCAAAGATCCAACAAAGATCAGTTGGACAGCTATCTTAATAAACCGAGCAAAAAAGCATCAGACTTTCAACTTTGACCAAAGTAACCTTAGGATGGGTTGCTATAGACCATTCTGTAAACAGAATTTATATTTTAACAAATATTTTAATGAAGCTATCGGATTAAGTCCCAAACTTTTCCCGACGCCGAACCATCGGAATCTAGTAATTTGTGTTTCGGGAATCGGCTCTAGCAAGGATTTTTCGACGCTGATAACCGACTGCATTCCCGATTTGCAGTTGCAATTCAACGGGCAATGTTTCCCGCTCTATTGGTATGATGACAGCACGGCGGATATTGCCGACCTCTTCTCGGCCCCGCAGAGCGAGATGGATCGCTACGTCCGTCGTGATGGCGTGACCGACTGGATCCTCGCCACTGCCCGCAAGCAGTACGGCAGCCGTGTAACCAAAGAGGACATTTTCTATTATGTTTATGGCATCCTTCACTCTCCGGACTACCGCACAACCTTTGCCGCTGACCTTAAGAAGTCGCTACCCCGACTGCCGCTGGTCGAGTCGCCCAACGACTTCTGGGCCTTCAGCCGTGCCGGTCGCAGCCTGGCCGAACTCCACCTCGGATACGAGCACGTGGAACCCTATGCCGGATGCCGCACACTCTACGCGCCGCTGACCAACCGTGGCGACGAGATCAACTACCGCGTGGAGAAGATGCGCTTCGGTAAGCTGGACAGCAAGACGGCCGACAAGCGTGTGATCCATTACAATGCTGGCATCACTATTGAGAACATTCCACTGGAGGCATACGAATATGTGGTGAACGGCAAGTCGGCGATCGAGTGGGTGATGGAGCGCTATGCGGTGAAGACGGACTCAGCGAGTCAGATTACGAACGATCCGAACGACTGGTGTCGGGAGCACGATGACCCGAAATACATCTACAACCTGCTGCTGCGCATCATCACCGTGTCGCTCGAAACGATGAAGATCGTCCGCTCGCTCCCGAAACTCAAATTAGAAGAATAAAAAAATATGAATAATCTTATCAAGCAAATAGAAATAACGAACTTTCGGTCGATTAAGCACACAATAATTGACTGCTCTTCATATAACCTTTTTTGCGGTCAAAATGACGTCGGGAAATCGAATGTATTGAAAGCTCTCAATTTATTCTTCAATCAAGAAACTGATTTCCAAACTCCGTTTAATTTCTTTACTGATTATAATAAATATGCTTTAGCGGAAGCTCAATCATCAAAAAAAGGAAAACAATTGATCCGAATAAAAGTAACATTTAATACGCCAAGTTCCTATAGATCAATTCCAAATTCGAAGTTCTTTATTGAGAAAACTTATGACCGTAATGACCGCAGTGGAAGTGGTACACTTAGATATTCAGAGGAATCTTCTATTGCACGTACTTCGATTTCGCGTCTATATAATCAAATTCGTTATGTATATATCCCTGCGTTGAAAGGTAAAGAGGTTGTTCAATACTTGTTAGGGCTGTTAGGAGAACAGCAGCTAATCGGGCAAAAGCAAATTGATGACCTTAATCAACAGGTCAACGAAAAAACTCGAAATTTGACAGAATTGCTTAACGAATCAAATATTGGTATCAATGTTACATTTGGATTGCCTACACTTCTGAGAGATTTTTGGCAACAGTTGTCTGTTGGTACCAGTTATGAATATACAGAAAAGATTATTGAACAAATATCAGAAAAAAAAGGTGCTGAAATAGAACTAAATCCGAAATTGTATCAGATTCCGCTCACCATGCGTGGAGATGGAGTCAAATCGAAATTTCTTCCGCCAATCTTGAAATGGTTGCAGAATAATAATAAATCCATGTTTTTTATCTGGGGAATCGACGAACCGGAAAATTCCCTCGAGTTCCGTGCGGCTGAAGCACTCAGCACACTATTTTGTGATGAATATGCAAAAACCACACAAATCTTTGCAACATCTCATTCTATGGCTTTCATAAATCCTCGCGAAACAGCTAAAGTCAAACCCACCATATTCAGAACAATGAGATCTAAATATGGCGAGACAGAATTTTGCAATATTGATGATTTATTTAAAGATTTCCATAGCACTGAATTATTGGAAGAGATAGGTGCATTAGAAATACAACAAAAGCTGATATCAACTTTTAGAGAGCAAATTGATGCTCAAAGAAAAGCTAAACAAGTATTTGAAAATCAAGTAAAAGATCTACAAGGCAAGATTGATAAGTTAAAAAAGCCGTTAGTTATTACTGAAGGCAAAACCGATATAAAGCACATAAGAAAAGCCCAAGAAAAACTTGGAATTACAGATATAGATTTTGAACAAATAGATGAGAATAACCAACCATCAGGAGAAGATGATTTAAAAAAATTATTGGCACACTTAAGCAAAATACCTCATGTCAATAAAATAATTGGTTTGTTTGATCGGGATCAAGAATCAACTGTTAAAGATATTGAAAAAGACCATATAGAATATAAAGATTATGGTAATAATGTATATGCATTCTGTATTCCTGCGCCTCAATTTCGTATAGATAAAGGTCAAACTAAGATATCTATTGAATATTTATATACAGACGATGAAATTAAAACTCCATTAGAAAATGGATGCAGATTATTTTTTGGGACTGAATTTACCAGGCCTTCTATGCGACACAACATCGATAAAAGCCTAACATTGCAAAAACCTGACGGCAAAGGGCAAGATAAAATAATCGAGAATAACGGAGGTCAAGCAGTATTTGATAATGATGACCACAATGTTTTAGCAAAAAAGGACGATTTTGCAGAGTCAATTTTACATGATAAAATTTCAATCAGCAACGAAAGTTGGGAAAATTTTAGGCCTATTTTTAATAAAATAAAAAAAATCTGCGAATTGTAAATGTGATTTATAACCTGCATTGTACTTACGAAGTAGAATGCATTTATAAAGATGAACGGATACGCCGTCCTCGATAACGGTGTTGTTTCCTGCTATCCACAGATGGAAAGATCCATATAAATACTACATTTTTTGAAATTTTGTTTTTCTTTCATTTAAAAAGTACATTGTAGATAGTATTAAAGAATCACCTTATGGAGAATCTGCAATAGGTTGATCTTGGAAAAGATCCTTGAACTACTATTAAGTGTGAAAAAGCTGAATTTATATTGTGAGGGATGTAGAGTTAATTGATTATTAAATTAATGAAGTTAAATGTGTTGAATAAATTATTTTGTGTCAATCTGTGAATTCCTCTCAATATCAATTCTATTTTAAAGAAAAAAACAGATTAACTATCTTAACTCACACATTGGTACATTATAATAGCGAGCTTCACTCTGGCAGAAACCTGTTGAAAATATCACGAGGAAGTAAATCTGAAATTTTTCCGACAGTATAGATGTATTTATATGTTGTAGGATGTTTTCGGTCGAATCGCTGGAGATTCTGTACGGCATTGGGAATCAGCTCATCATTCGGGCACAGCACGATTGCGATGTCTCGTTCAGGAATATAGAAATCTACCGAAGCATTTCGTTGCGAGGCATAGTAAATTGTATGCTTTTGGTACTTTTGCCGAACAGCGTGCGTCATTGTGTTCCGTAATAGTTTTTCACGCAGTTGTGTTGAGGGGATGAACAACGACAGCAAGCCGTTATCTACAAACCAATAATGTCGCTTCGGAGTTCGGATAGTCTGTTCCGAAAAATATTCTATCGAACGAATAAATCTCGTCTTTTCTAATATTGAAATATATTCTACGACAGTCGATACACCGACCTTCAATCCTGTTTCCTGCAGCATGCGGCATAACCCATTGTAAGAAATCTCATCTCCCAAGTGCTCTGCCAGCAGATGCAGGATCATCCGCAGTGCCGTTTCGTTACGGACATTATATCTCGGAAGCAGCTCTTCGTAAAACAATGTACGGAATAGTTTTTCGAGAACTTCAGTGTGACGTTCAGAGGATAATAAAATTCCCGGAAAACATCCCCATCGGATAAAACGGTTGAGGGCTTTGTTGTAACTTAACTTCGAGACGCGTAAATATTCGTGTAGCGTAAAATCTGCAAGATTCTTAATATTGAACTTGTCCCGCAATTCGGTATTTCCTGTAATCTGACGCGCCGAGTGAGTCGACATAGTGGCAAGGATCTCGATATTTGGTGTTGCAACAGCGGCCTTGGTTAATAATTGGGGCCAACCCTCGAGCAGATCTACATCATCGAGACAAAGCAGAATCTTTTCTTCTGTCATCAGAGGTGTTAGAGCTTCGAATAATTTGCTTGCTGTCGTACGTTGGTAGATCTCGTTACGAAAGGAGAGCACGATCGGCTTCACACCGTACATTCTTCTATCTTCACGTTGTTGAGTGTGCTGATAGATGAGTTGCGCCAGGGCACAACTCTTACCTCGTTGTCTGTCGGCTGCAATGATCCAGTTCCCGCTTGCCATCCCCGCTAAATTCCGAAGTTGAACAGGGGTATCCAACAATATCTGTCGATCATGTTTGATCTGGAGTCGTAATTCTTCAGTCGTCATGTGCACGGTATTTCTGTTGTCTTGTAAAGTTACTAATTTATCTTTTATATAAGATAAAATTGCAATTTATAAAAGCTAATATATTGGTAGTCAGTAGCGAAATATCGAAGGGTGTCCACCAGTCATATAAATGGAGAAAAGGCTATTTGCACATAGTCTCGGCCATTGTTCCGTATGTCCTCTCTGTGAGAAGATAAAATGCTGTTATTCAGTCGAAAAAGGTCTAAATTGACCGTAAAAAAGTTGTGTAGGAGCACTTTTTTGAGTATCTTTAATATAGGAGGGGAAAGATTGGTTTTGCTTCTAATGTATTGATTTATAGTTTGATAAATCGTATTTCGCGATTAAAAGAGTCGCACGAAAACGAGCAAAAAACAAATTTCCAAAAGCCTCGATTTTTGGCCGAAAATCGCAGTAAAACTTAAACTAGAGAAAACAAAATGTCAATGAATATTATCCGTAAGATAACGCACGAAGAGGTGATGATGCTACATATGTTGGGCATACTGCCTCGGCATATATTCGGCCTCGCCGGTCACCCTTTGCTCGATCAGGCACTGAAGCCGGGAAAACTATACAAAACGTTGCGTCTGCTTCTGCCTCAGTATGGTTTTACACCGGGTTATCCTGAAACTTTGCTGTTACGTGCCTTGCATGTTATTCAGGCTCAAAAAGCAGCTGGTGTCGTAACGATTTCGTGTTTTGATACGTGTTATCCTAAAAGATTATTGAAGATCGACGATTTTCCGCCATTGATCTATTGCCTGGGAGATTGCATGTTGCTTTCCTGCGATGATGTAATTACAATCGTAGGGGCAAAGGAAAATGACGACGAGGGAGATCGGATATCTTGGAGACTGGGGCATGAATTGGGTGTCAAACATATTGTTCTGAGTGAATTATCAGACGGTTGTAATGCTGCCGTTTTGCGTGGTTGTCTGGATGGGGGAGGAAAGCCTATTGTAGTCTCGGCACAAGGGTTAGATATGCCGTTATCGCCAAATCTTGAAGAATTGCGGACTCAGATTCTTGATCATGGAGGTGTCGTCTTTACTGAACACCCGTTTAACAGTAAACCGTCATCACGATGCCTTAGGAAACGGTTTCGGCTTCATGCTGTGTTGTCCAATATGCTGATTATTACTCAATCTGCTGTAGAACAGCCTGATATATCTTATACGGTTAAGTTCGCACGATATTATTACAAGCCGATTAAAGCTTGGCGTTATACCGCCAAAAACGATGTTAATGCGGGAAATTTCAGCTTGATGGGATCGGGTGTTGCGTCATCAGTTGTTTTAGAGTAATAATATGATATGAAAGGATTAGCTGATTATTTATGTGAAGAGTGTCGCCGCATGGAGCGTGCGATAGCGCGCGATTATCGAAAAAAGGAAGAGCGCGAGTTGCAGGAGTTTATCGAGCAGACACGCCGTGAGATTGCCGAGACCGAAGAGTGGCTCCGACAGGAAGAGGAGGCCGAAGTGGCGGCACGACGTATCGAACCCTCTGCGATGTTTTACCTGTTGAAAAGATGTGGTGGTATCGCGTCATTCGAACGCTTTGATTTCCGTATAGAGTTAGAAGAAATAGCTACGACAATGGGATTGACGGTTGCACAGACGGCGACATTGATTCTCGTGGCAGGTCTTCAGCGGCGATGCCCTTGTGGCGTAGGACCTGTACATTTGTCCCAGTACACCGGTGAAGAGCAAACCTCTAGTGCATGGAAGGAGCATCTCACAGCCCTGTACCGGCTCGGATTGCTTTCGATTGCCAAGCGGACGGATAAAGGAAATGTTTACTATAAAATCAATGAACAATGAGCAGAACACGTTTTTCGCCGGAGCGCATCGAAACGCTCCGAGCCGATGAAATCTTTGTTTTCGGCAGTAACCGACAAGGCTGGCACTGCGGAGGGGCTGCGGCTTATGCCCGACAACGGTTCGGGGCGGTCTGGGGAGAAGGGATTGGTCGTACGGGACAGTGTTATGCGATCCCTACAATGGATGGAGCGGTTGAGAAAATCCGCCCTTATGTGGAGGAGTTCATCGTTTATGCGGAGGCTCATCCCGAACTGACTTTTCTGGTCACGGAGATTGGATGTGGAATCGCCGGTTACACGGTAACCCAGATTGCCCCTTTGTTCTCCGCAGCACTCGACATGCCTAATGTGCTGTTACCTCAACGTTTTGTGGAGTACCTCCAGCAAGCAAACGAGTGACAGATGTGATAAAATAAACGGCAACAGTCCTTTAGAGTCTAAAAACTTGTCAGTGTAAGGGAAAAATAGTAATTTTGTTATGTCATCCGAGGGGTGACAGACATATTAGGAACTTACACGAAAGTGTTGGCTTCATTCTTCCGGACAAAATCTGGTAAATTTTCAACGGAGAGGAATGGCTGACGACTCTCGCGTCTGTATGTATACGGGCGTGAGGACTGTTGCTTATTTTTCTCCACGGTTTACCAGAGCCTGTCCGGTGAAATGAGCGATCGGTCCCACGCTTTCTTTTTTTAATTCACCGCACAGGAGTTGATACGGTTTTTACACCGCATGAAAAAAATTGCAATTGCTGTCTGGGGAACAGCAGGAATCGGCAAAACCTCGACGATCAGACGTGTATTCGACAGACTGAATGTCGAAGGCAAAGAGCCGGATAAAACCATAGGACAGGATATATGTACGATCATCAATCTGAACAATGGTAAGAAAATAGGTATCGCAAGCTTGGGAGATCCCTGTCCTGACCAGCCAAAATGGATTGATTACCTAGTAAGGAATCATTGCGATGTGATCGTATGTGCTTGTCGTACTAAAGGCAACACCGTTGATACTATTTCAAACCTCGTGAATTATGATTACAATATGGTCTGGATGTCTCCGTTTTCCGGGGAAAATTGGGAAGAATACGAATTGAACGACATTTCTGCCGATGCCATCATTAAATTGATTGAACGTTGCACATTAATAGCATAATCTCAAAACCATGAAACATCTATACCCCTATTTTGCAGCTATGGTGATGTTGTTCGCTGTCGGTTGCGGCAAAGACAACCCTGAAAGTGATAATCCGAATGGAGGAGGTAACGGGAAACCTGAAACCGTTTATACGATCTCAATCAATCCCGGATCTATAACCGTTCCTGCCGAAGGGGATACATACAGTGCTGTTGTTTCCAGCAGTGCCAACTGGACGCTGTCCGGAGGCGTATCGTGGTGTGAACCCTCGAAGACTAGCGGCAGTAATGGAGAAACCGTGACTTTTACGGTAGAACCGAATACGACCGTATCTGAACGGAACGTGACCTATACATTCCGGTGTGGAGACAAAACAACAAAGCTGACTATAACCCAGAAACAGAAAGATGCTTTGACGGTTACCCAATCAAAATACGAGGTGAAAGCTGAAGGTGATGACATTGAAATTGAAATAAAAGCTAATATTCCGTTTGACTATGAAATTGCACCGGATTGTAGGGATTGGATTATTCCGCTTCAAACACGGTCGATGACAACTAGTACATTGATCTTCAGGATAACAAAAAATCCTGACACGGAACGCAGGGAGGGTTCAATCGTTATTCAGAGTGGAGATCTGTCGGAAACGATTTCAGTTTACCAGGCAGGTGCAATCCCAACTATCGTAATTAGCCAAAATCAATATATTGTTTCAGATAAAGGCGAAACCATTAAGATCGAGGTAAATAGCAATGTCGAATATACGGTAGAGATGCCTGACGTCGATTGGATATCGGAGAGCAACAACTACTCTATATCTACTCATACACATTATTATACAATTCTACCTAACGAAACTACAAATGATCGAAGTGCTCAAATTATTTATACAAATAAGGAAAACTCTATTCGACAGGCTGTTACAATCATTCAGAAACAAAAAGGTGTACTTGTACTACTTGAAGAAAGTAGTCTATTTGGCAGTGAAGGAGGTACATTAAAAGCAGGACTTCAGCATAATGTCGAATTTGATGTAAAAATTGCTGAAAATTCTCAATCATGGATTCATCAAACAACTTCGCGAACTATGGAAAGTGATTATTTGTATTTTACAATAGATCCTATTACTGATAATGATAGTCGCGAAGGTTCGATTATGTTTTGTTCAAAAGATGGTCTAATAACACAAACGCACACGGTATATCAGGGGCCACAAGGGGATGAAATTATTACAATCCCTGATATTTATCTATTGAATTATTGTTTGAGTCATTTTGACACTAACAAAGACGGGAAAATATCAATATCAGAAGCTAATCAGGTAGAAAAGATTGATGTATACAATAATATCTCGAAAATTATATTAATGGATGGTATTGAATATTTCACTAACTTAAAAGAGCTAGATCTCGCAGGCCATTCTATTCGAGACTTGGATTTGTCCGCCAACACCAATCTCGAGCGCCTTAATATATCTCACAATCAATTGAGAACATTGATCTTACCTCCAAGTATTAAATATTTGGATTGCAGTTCAAATACTAATTTGACGGAGGTTAATTTCAGTCAATGTAAAGAACTGCAAACATTGAATCTTGCAGTTTGTGGTCTCACATCATTAGATATAAGTGGGTGTCCTAACTTGGAAACATTAAATTGTAATAGCAACAAGTTTACGATGTTAGATACAAGGCAAAATCACAATCTTGTTTCGTTAGATTGTGAGAGAAATCAAAATTTGAAATCTCTTAAGACTCAAAATCCTATATTAAAAACAATTAACTGTAGTAACTGTCAATTGTCAGAACTTGATGTTAGTCAAAATCCTGCTCTGGAAAAACTGCAATGTAGTTACAATGCATTGTTAACTAAGCTTCTGATAAATAATACCATGTTAAAATCGCTATATTGTAGTTATTGCTCATTAACAAATCTTGATGTTAGTTCTAGTGCAGCCTTAACGCATCTGTCATGCATAGGGAATGAATTAACCGAACTTGATGTCAGTCATAATACAAAATTATATTCCCTGTCGTGTGAACAAAATAAATTAACAAGTTTAAATGTAAAAAACAATTCAGCTTTATCATCTTTAAATTGTACGAATAATCAAATAACATCATTAGATGTAAGTGGCCTTACACGTCTTTCATCATTAGTATGGGAGTATAATCCAATAGAAACATTAAATATCAGTAATACAAGAATCTGCGTCGAGGGGTATACAATAAATTTATTTACAACGCCTAAATTTCATTTGATTGCGGATGATTTAATAGCATTAGAAATCAATAATAATGATGATGAAGGATCTTCTTTAGAACATTTATATTTGCAGACACCTCGCCTTGAAGAGTTGACGATTGAGAGTACACATGCATTGACAGATTTGGATATAACTACATTATCAGAATTACGTGCATTGACAATTAAAGCAAAATTAACAGCTTTAAATGTAACACATAATTCTAAACTTGAGAAATTAAGTTGCGGAGGTAATCAATTGACAACACTTGACATAAGTGCAAATCCTGCATTGACTTCTTTAAGTTGTAGGGTCAATAATCTAACAGAACTTGACGTAAGCGCAAATCCCGCATTAGCATCTTTAGATTGTAGCGACAATAAACTGACAGAACTTGACGTAAGCCATAATTTTGAGTTGGAATATTTAGATTGCGGCGGAACAAGTGGTTTTGAAACTAATCTCATAACAGAAATTGATTTAAGTAATAACCAAAAATTAAAAGAATTATATTGTGGCAATTCATACTCTGATACGTCTACTTGGCCTATTCAAGTTAAATATCCATTAAAGACTATTGATGTCAGTAAATGTCCTTTATTACAACGAATAAGTGCTAAAGTCGCTGATCCCATTATTTTTAAAAATAACAAGAAATTAGTTAGCTTAGAAGTTTTCACTAATAGTACGAGTTTAGACGTATCTGAATGTGCTGATAATATTATAGTACTATTATGTATAAATTCAGATAATAAGATTACGATTTATAAGAATATTAGGCAAACTATATCTTATAGTAGTGACAATTGTATAATAATCAATAAATAGCTTCTATTTAAAAGAACTTCAAAATGCAGAATAAAACCTATGAATTTTAGAGTAACTGGAACTGGCATTGTTCAGTCAAAATATAAAAATGAGTATGCTACACTGATAAAAATACTGAAAGATAATAACATGGGTAACTACGGCAAAGAATGATGTATGCTTTAAGATATCTCTGCTACCTAGTCGTTATTGGAAGATATCGAAAAAGATTATAATATTTCCGTAACTTGTGGGGCTATTACAAATACCTTCGTCAATCAAACTGGCTATCCTTCTTGGTTAGATTATTGACATAGAGTAAACTTTTCAGCGATCTTTTGGCTCAGGGCATCCATGTCACGACCGATCTTGTCGTTGGTGATTTTGGCGTAAATCTGTGTGGTGGTGATGTGTTTGTGTCCGAGCATCTTGCTGACCGTCTCCAGGGGGACACCCTGCGAGAGGGTGACCGTGGTCGAAAAGGTGTGCCTTGCCTCGTGCATCGTCGGATTGAACGACAACCCGGCATGGCGTGCCACATGTCGCAGGGACATATTCATCGAATCACGGTCTTTGACCGGGAATACCTTATTCCCGGGGAGCATCAGTCGGCTGTAACGTTCTACGAGCCGTTTGGTCACCGGCAGCAGCTTGACCCGAAACTGCGTTCCCGTCTTTTGTCGATGGTCCACGATCCACAGATCACCCTGTTCATCCGTGTGAATATCGTCATGAGTGAGTTTCTTTACATCGGCATAGGCAAGCCCCGTGAAGCAGCAAAACACGAATATGTCCCGGACGATGGTCGTCTTGTAATTGGGGACATAGACATTCATCACGGCCTGCAGTTCCGATTCGGAAAGGAAACGCCGGTCGCGGTAAGTGACGTTGATGTGGAATCCTGTAAACGGATCGGAGGTGATCCAGCCGTTCTTGAAAGCGGTGTAGGTCATCAACTTCAGCTTCTTGACCGGAGTATGGATACTGCCGGGAAGCATATGACGGACAGCCGAAAGGTAAATCACATACTTTTCGATAAATTCACGCTTCAACTCCCGGAACGGGATATCCTCCAGCTTGTATTCGTATTGCAGGAATGCGGCCAGATAACGGCGGGAACGGGTATAGTTCACAAGGGTTCCCTCTGCACGGTCTTTGCCGACGCGCTTCTTGGCGAACTCCTTCAGGTAATCGTCGAAGGTTTGCAACAGGAGTTGATATCCGTCCCCGAATCCAAACCAGGTATTCCTGACCTTCTCGGCCGTGACGTGAGAATCCCGGTCACAGATACGCTGGTACTGTTTGCCGATGTTGGTCTTGATATTCTCCAGTTTCTCGTTGATCCGCTGGGCTACGACGCTTTTACCCGATGCCTTGTTGGCTTTGGTGTCCCACAGTTTGGGAGGGATAGACATTTTGCAACTGAACTGCGAGATGGTTCCGTTGATGGTGATGCGTCCCATGATGGGCGCTTTGCCGTTCTGTTCGGCTTGTCGTTTCAGATAGAACAGAACCTTGAAAGTGCTTCTTGCCATAACTCTAAAAACTTTACTGTTAATACGTTCGTTAGAGTTATTTGTTGTTGCGAAATCCGACGTAAGAAACTGAAAAACAATCCATTAAAACGAAGTCCGGAAAGTGCTGCGGTAACGATCTGGTAACGCAACTCTTTCCGAACTTTGCCTTTTCATGCGGCTGAACCGCTCTTTTACCTCCGGAACAATCTCGTCAAAACACTATCTCCGTGCGCTTTATACGTTATTGCTCCTGTTCTGTTTTTTTAAGGACAATCCTAAATGGCTCCCTGCTTTTAGTTAAAAATATAACACTCGAAAACAACAGCGTCTCATGATTAACTGATTTGGAACTTTTACGCACTTGTTGATATTAGAAATGAGGGTATCCCATCATTATGGGAACACCCTCATTTCTTATTTTTCCATATATTCTGTCTTATTCGATAATACCTAATTCTTCTTTTTGTGCCTTATTGAATTTTTTCATATGAGGCACAATTGCAAAACGATTTATATAACCTAATTCTCCTTCTTTATTCATAACCAGAACCACTCGTAAAGAGAAATATCTTGCAGTGAATGTCTCTTTATGCATATTTGGCCACCATCCTTCCTTTTCTAATATGCGCCATTCATAATTTCCTAAATATTCAACATCGCAATATTGTCGATGCTTTTTCCATCCAATTGTCATTCTACTCCCTTTAGTCATCTTTTTTGCGTCGATTGAATAGGGGTCGAATACCTCCTCATCTTTATTGGCTACCGAATCGGAGAATTCTTGCCAAGTATTGTACCCAAATACTTTTACGCACAAGTTAAGGTTCTCTATATGAAATGATTGAGAGTTATTGTCGGCTTTATAACTCCAAAGTCTCTGAAGGGTTGAGGGAGAAGGAAAGTCTTTGGCTTTGTTTTTTAAACAGTTCGCTATTTTATCGAAATAATTTTTCCCCTCATGTTTTTCGGAAGCTTTGTACGCGGCAAGTATCAATTCTTTTAAATGTGCAATCTCTTCCACGGAAGGCCTTATGTTGGTCGTCTTCTTTTTCATCTTGTTTTTGTAGCAAAAATAACAAAATGAAAAGAAATAGCTGTGTCTTTGTTGGGTAAAATTAGATACTTTTTTGAATATCTAATTTGCTTGGAGCCACAGCCCCATATTTATACTTTTGTGCCAGGTGATTTAAATGCAGATAATAATTGTTTTATGTGTCATGCTGAGAATAGAATGGGAATTTTATATGTGGGTTACATGAATCCTACTTACTTTGATGTTATTTAAAATGATGAATAATTTGACTACTTAATTATTACTGTATGATTAGGTGTCAAACTGAGTTAAATAAATTAATTGTTTTTCAAACAAATAAAAGAAAGGAGGCGTTGAGTATGAGTCCTTAAATATTAGATAATCAAGTTTGCTAACTTGATTAATTATAAACATTTAAAATTAATAATGTCAGGCGAATATAATTATGCCAATTATAATATTTTTTAAAAAGGCTAATGTGAGATAAATACTAATGGAACGCCCCTGCTCACATTGCCATAAGTGAACGAAAATGGGGCGTTCCGTTAATCTAATGAATAGGATTATTAATATTAATAATTATTTATACCTATTAGAGTTTCTTGCTAAAGAAATAAATTTTGTTTTGTTTTTTTACGAAGGAACGTCAAAACAAGAATTTGTAGAAAAGGAGTGGAATGAAATCTGTTCTCTTCAGGACGCGAAAGTACGTGCAGAAAAAAAAGCTCAGTTTTTCAAAACACACAAAGTTTCGTTTCCAGCAAAAGTTTCGATTATCATTAAAGAATTGTATGACCTTGCACAGAAAGAGCAGATGCCTTTGTGTAGTTTTGCTGGATTTGGTTATTTTTTCAATACTGCATACTGGGAGCAAATAGAACCGATAGTCTTGAATAAATTTTTGTCGCGATTTGCAACCAGATGTGGAATCAATGAGAAGATAGCCATTTCCGCATCAATACAGAAAATGTTGATTCAACAATTTCATTCGTATGTCAGTCGTGTGGAACCAACAGATGATGGTTGTGTTAAAATCAATTTGCAAAACGGTACGTTACGTATCGATGATAACAGTTGTGTTCTCGAACCGTTTTCAGCAGATGATTTTCTACGATATCAACTCGCTGTTGCTTACAACGAAAATGCACAAATCAATTTGTTTCAGCAGTTTCTTGATCGAGTATTGCCAGAAAAAGAATCTCAGGATTTTCTTGCAGAATATATTGGCTATACTTTGACAACCAATATTAAACTGGAACAATGTTTGATATTGGTTGGATCTGGAGCAAACGGTAAATCTGTGATTTTCGATATTGTCAATGCTCTATTGGGAAAAGATAACATTACTCATTACACATTGACGCAGTTGTGTGGTAACAACGAATATAATCGAGCGACTCTTTCTGGAAAGTTGTTGAATTACTCTTCTGAACTTGGAACGGGCTTATCTGACGTGGATATGTTCAAAAAATTAGTCAGCAATGAACCGATCAATGCCAGATTACCTTATGGAGTACCGTTCACAGTACATCGTTACGGAAAATTCATGTTCAATACGAATTCGCTTCCGACATCTGTTGAAATTTCAGACGCTTATTTTCGGCGAATGAATTTCATGCAGTTCGATGTGACGATACCGAAATCTGAACAAGATCCGGAATTGGCGAAGAAAATTATCGATACAGAACTAGATGGAGTGCTTCAATGGGTGCTTGTCGGTTTGAAACGATTGTTGGTTAACCGAAAGTTTACCGTTTCTCCGAAAATGGAAGCTGTCAAAGAACAAATCAGACGTGATCTGGATAGCGTGGCGACTTTTATGACCGAAACTGGTTATAAACCGTCGACGGATAAACGAACTCTGTTGAAAACGCTTCGGGAGGAGTATAATGAGTTCTGCAAGTTGAACAATTGTCGTCAAGTGGGATACAAAATGTTCAGTCAACGTTTGAGATCCGCCGGATTCGATGTCGTATCGGGTACGGGAAACAGGACTTATGTCTGTTGCGAAACTGCTCAAAATCCAGATCTGGATTTTGTCAGAGATGTATTTAAATTGAAATCATCAGAACGATGAAGACAATTAGGTGTGAACAAGAGAGACCCTCGATATGGGTCTCTCTTTTCAAAAACTTCACCGATTCACATCCGATCGGAGAGGTAGATGTCTTACATTGGTTGTTAGAACCCTCGAGTAAAATGCTAAATGCACTCGATTTCATTCGCAAAACAGATGATAAAGAGGTTCGTAACTTTATAAAAGCTCGTTTGCCTGCCATTACACCGAGCGGTCTGTTTTCAGTTCGGAAAAAAGAGGGACTGATTGCTCATTCCGGTCTGATTTGCCTGGATATCGATGCCAAAGAGAATCCAGCAATAGAGGATTGGAATGTCTTAAAACAAAATTTACCTGTTTCCGAACATATTCTGTATGCCGGATTGTCAGCAAGTGGACGAGGTCTGTTTTGTCTGGTGCCGATTGCTAACGAGAAACAACATCTTCAACACTTTCTTGCCTTGGAACGAGATTTTAAGGAAGCTGGTATTGTACTTGATCCGGCATGTAAAGACATACCGCGTTTGCGAGGTTTCTCTCATGATCCCGTAGCATACGTAAATTTCGGAGCAAAACCGTATGAAAAAGTGGTTCAAGAAGCGGAAAACCCGCTTTGTATTACGTCTGTTCGGCCTGTTGTACGAGGTCCGGATGGAAAAACGGATGAAGTTCGGAACGTTGAGGCGCTTACTCCTATACAGCGTCTATTGCAGCCTACCGATTTGTCTCGTGTTTTGTCTGTTTTGGAGATTTCTAAATCTGCAACACGTCATTTTCTCGACTTGCTGAAGAAAATAGAGGCAAACCGGATCGATATTACTGTCTTGTATCAAGATTGGTTTTCGATAGGCTGTGTAGTCTCGACTTTGTTTGGATCTGAAGGCTCCGTATTCTTTCATCGTATCTCGCAATTTTATCCGAGATATGATTCGGATGAGTGTGAGAAACTTTTCTGTAACATTCAGAAAAGAGGATACCGTATGTCTATCGATAAACTTGTGTCGATAGCCGAGCGATACGGAGTTAGGTAAAATGAAGAAAAGAAGAAAAGTGAGTGCATAGATATGCACTCACTTTTTTCTAAATCAAGTTTGTCATTGCTTCGTCGATGCGGCTGTTTCCGAACGAGTCCAGATAGATTTGTGTCGTTGTAATGTCGGAATGTCCGAGCGATTGGGATATCAAAGAGATGTCGACGCCTGCATGTTTCAAAACTGAAGCATACGAGTGTCTGGCTACGTATGTCGTTAATGGAATATTTAGATTGAGCTCTTGACCTAACTTTTTTAACTCTCGATTAACGATTTTCAGCACTTTCCGGATGCGGTCGTTACGTTGTCGTTCGGTTCGGTGGATCTGTTTGTTTAAGATCGGAAATATATAATCATCTGTATTACATGATTTTGAATAGCGTGTCATGATTGTATTGGCCTCCTTACAGATTCTGCAGTTCATTGCTTTACGAGTCTTGTGTCGGGCATACATTAATCGTCCGTTTTGGATGTCTGAATATTTCAAACAGGCGATATCCCGAAAGTTAATACCCGCCATAAAGTAGCTGAACAGAAAGATATCCCGTGCGAATCTACGATATGAAAGCTTATCGTTGTTCAGATCGATGGCCATTAAACGGTGTATCTCGTTTTTCGAGATGGCTCGTTTGCGTGTAGAACTCCATAATCTTCCGAGTTTGAATCGTAGAAACGGATTCTCTTCCGTTTTGAAAACATGTTCTTCTGCAGCACGATTGTAAACAGCTCTCAGTACGCTGAATTTCGTAGCGATGCTATTGTCTTTATTTCCTCGACGTCGTAAGAAAAGTTCGAAATCACGCAGATGGGATAGGGAGATCTCTTCAAATCGCATTTTCTGAGGATGGAATTGATGCCATAAGGAACTTGTAACTCGATATTTTGAGGCAGTCCCATATTTGTCAATGGATTCCAGCTGTTCGATTACTCGACGAAAGTAGCTGTTCACCGTACAGTCGATTCGCTCTTCTGCAGGTTCAAACAGCGTTTCAAAGTTGACATCGATATCCAATGCTTCGAGCCGACGGATCTTTTTGTGATATTCGGTCAGAAGAGAATCTAACCGCAGTTGCATTTCACGGTACTGCGGGTTGTAGTCTGTTAACCGTTGTGATTTCTCGTCCCAGACCGAAGGATCGACGATGATTCCGGTGGAGAGGGTTTTGGTTTGTCTTCGGTGGGTGAACCGGATGATCAGCGGAACTTCACCCTGACTGTTGCGTGCATCTTTGCGGCACACGACTTTGATGTTCATGATGCGTAACGTGTTGCGCAAACGCCACAGCCTTACCATTTTGTGTAAAACATTCTGTAAAACATTTGGGTTCGAAACAGCCTTTTTCGGGGAATTTTTCGGATTTTCAACGGGGTGGTAGGGCATCCCGTTTTGTCGAAAGAGAGTTGCGAAAATCTTGCAACGGGTTGATATACAAAAGAAAAAGGCAGTCTAGAAAGACTGCCTTCGAGAGCGGAAAACGAGACTCGAACTCGCGACCCCAACCTTGGCAAGGTTGTGCTCT
>OIWS01000229.1_pt1 | contig 77227 bp, 72 predicted proteins | sample 1587611 | NCBI WGS metagenome assembly OIWS01 (sample SAMEA3888919, study PRJEB22519) | human gut metagenome | biome: human gut; feature: human-associated habitat; material: faeces | place: Denmark | collected 2010 | reverse complement strand
TAACCATTCCTCCAGACAAATTCTTCATTTTTCTTTTACTGAATTTTTCCATTCCCACTTGCTTTAATAATTGCTTTACTTTTTCCCCAGCAAATGATATTTTTAACCCTTTTATAGAAGAAATATACATCATGTAATCATATACAGTCAAATCTGGATAATACCCAAAATCTTGTGGTAAATATCCTAAAATTTCTCGATACTTACCTCCTAATTTCCATATATCTTTACCATTCCATAATATTTGTCCTTTTGATGGCTGGACAATCGTACAAAGCATACGCATTAATGTAGTTTTTCCTGCCCCATTTACTCCAAGCAATCCATAAATACCTTTTCCCATAACGCAATTTACTTCATTAACAACACTTACTTCTCCATACCGCTTTGTTAGGTTTTTAAGTTCTAATTCCATATGTGCAATCCTCCAAAATTTTTTCATCAAATATTAGTGACCTCTGAACACAAAAAACAAAGTATGCAAATGTCAATAACAGCATAGCTACCCACACTGGAGTTGCAATTTTCTGATAAATGGCATCATTTGCAATTATCATCATCCATACACCAACCCATACCAGACAAGAAAGTACTGCTATGTATTCCGATTTTTCCCATCTACTATATAGTAAGCGAAAGCATATACAACATGAAACATTTACTGGAAGCAAAAAATTAATCACCAAATCATTTAATGAGAGTATTGTCGTTTTACATGTAATTACAAAAAATCCCATAACAATCACTAAATCCACTGCTCCAAACAGTAACATTCTTGCTGTACAAATCTGACGTAATGTGTAATAAGATGCCTGCTCAATCTCAATCGCACCATTCCTTCTGTTTTTCCAGATTTCTGGAACAATCAGAACTACAAAAATTGTTGCAAATATTCCCATAATCCTCATCATATCTTTTATATCAAGGGTATAATCACGCAACCATATCCACAGATACAAAAGAACACTTCCTTGTAAAATCCACCATCTTTTTTTTATAAATTTTGTCTGCTCATACAAAAATTCAAAATAAGATATTCTATGCGATTGTTTCAATAAAACTGATTCCTTCAAAATATTCTGACATACTTTTATTGTTCTATCCTCTGCCTCAGCCCTTACATATTTTTCTTCAATCATATCCTTATATTCCTGTATCTGCTTCTTATAATTCTTCATACTTTTCCACCTCCAAATATTTTGTCAAAAGTTCTTTTGCTCTTCCAATTCGATATTTTACAAGTGAAAGTTTAATGTGAAGCAGTTCTGCAATTTCTCTTTGTTTCAATTCCTGAAAAAAATATAAAACTGCTGTTTCTCTGATTTCTTCCGGCAGTTTTCTCACTGCCTGTTCAATATCCAATCGGACTCCAATCTCCTCTACATTATTTTTACTACTCCCCTTAGATGCTGGCAATTCCTCTGATGGAATATCTGTTTTCTTTTTGTAATAATTTTTAACTGTATTTCCGGCAATTGTATAAAGATAATTCTTAACTTTTCCATATTCTTTATATCTATATAAACTAGAAAAAAAGCGTGTAAATACCTCCTGTGTCAAATCCTCAGCCTCATAGGAATCATAGATATGTAATAAACAATATTGATATATACTTGGATAATATTTTTTCACCAGTCTCTCACACGCGTCTTCATCTCCAGCTCTTGCTAGATGTATTAACAAAGAATCAGTTTTGTATTCCATTCACACCTTCTCCTCCTCCCTTGTTTTCTATATAATATAACAATTCTGTTACAGAAAAAGTTAGGATTTTTTTATATTTTGTAAATACTTGAAAAACAAGGCGTATGGCTAAACTAACAAATTCATGCTACGCGAACCATACGCCTATTTATTTTATACATATTTTTTCTATTGTAAAATTCTTAATATACTGCTTGTATTTTTATTGTCAAGTACTCTTGCAGGTATTCCATTTAGCACTTACATATTTGCTGCTTATTTATTTGTATGTTCTTGCACTTTATAAATAACTCTGGCTGAGCTGTTACTTAACTTGAGGATAGTTTAGCAGATGAATGTTAAAATGGATAAACGCCTTGTTTTGAAACGCATACAACTTATATTTGTGTCAGACACCTGAGAATTTAACTTTTTTTATCCTATAACATATATAACCTACAACTAGCACTCCTGACACTCCACCAAACGCAAATTTCATATATGTTTCTTTCTTTTCCTTCTTCTTTACAGTTTTCTGATTATTTTTTTCGCTTACAGGCTTTTTTGTAACTATCGCTTTTGTTGGATAAATGATTTCGTCATTCGATCTTTTTCTTACAATTCCATCCCCATAATAAAACTCTACTGGTTGACATCCATGATTGAGATAATATTCCATTTGTGCCTTATTCCCTTCAGACATTTCACAACCGATTAAATATTTTTGTATTTTTATATCCTTAAGGTTGTCATACGAAGCGATCATAGACATACGCACATTTGCTTCCATCTTATCATTCTTTCGCACTGTTGGAATTAAAACATAATTTCCCACAGCATTTCCATCTATCTCCATGTCCTTTTGACAACAAGATACTTCTATATTTTCCATACTCTTTCTATCCTTGTAGCTTTCACCCTTATCATACAATACATGAACCTGATCCAGTACAAAATTTTCACCATCATACGATTTGAGTTTTCCTAAGAAAATAGCATCATAACCAATATTATTTGTTATGGAGTAAAATTCATCCATCGCATAAACAGATGCACTGGAACACTGCACTACCATACACATGATCCATAGGATTATAGCTACCATTCTACTTCTTCTCATACTAATTACCTCTTTTCCAAATTTTTTTATAGATTATTCATAACTAAATTCTGCACAGTTATTCCAAGTCGCTAAACAATCAACCTTTCCATCTATTTTATAGACGGGCTCTTTCTTCTGTTAGACAATTTTATTCTAGCATTTCTTTTCCTGTTTTTTATTTTTATAAGATAAATGGTAAAAAATACAGGATGAACAGTAAATGGTTTTCTAATTATCCTAATTTTTCTTCCTTTGAAAATTTTAGCCGGTGGATACCATGCTAAATCACAAAAACAATGTTATTTTCTTTCATACGGAAGCATTCCATGCATTTTTTTTGTTAATTTCTATTTCCACATTACCTTTACAATCCGTTGGATTATTTTGTATACTATATGTAGTATTTTTATTATTTTTCTCGCTCCTATTGACACAGAAAATAAAAAGATAGCAAAAGACAAACGAAATATATTAAAAAAATACACCATGTTTTATATAGTATTCCTTACTGCCCTAAGTCAACTTCTTCTATGGGCAAAGTGCTATCAAAATTATATCATTTTTAGTATATGTTATGTATATGCATTATAAATATAAATCAGCTCATAGGACTACTTTCCAATTGGACGTATAAGAAAGGAGAAAAAAAGCATGAACTTAAAAGTAGCACTCTGCGATGATAACCAGGCAGAACAAGAACTTCTACGTTCTTTTCTCACAAAATATGAATTAGGACACGATATTGATTTTCAAATTGCTACATTTTCCAACGGAGAAGAATTACTACAATCCTATTCCCAATCTGGTTGTTTTCATCTACTGTTATTAGATATGGAAATGCCAAATATGAATGGATTAGATGCAGCAAAATACATTCGAAAAAACATAGACAAAAATGTGCATATTATTTTTATCAGTCATTATCCAGAATATATGCAACAAAGTATGCATGTCCGTCCTTTTTTCTATTTAAATAAACCAGTTACCTATGAAACCTTTCAAGATATTTTAACCGAATTTTTGCAGGAATTAGTAGAAAATGAAACTTTTATAACCTTAGTTCATACAAATTTAAATTGGATTGTCAACACTTTTTTAGACAACTTTTTTAAGGTTATTTTCACGATATTGCACAGGTGTTTGATAACCCAGAGAGGAATGTATCCTGCAATGATTATACCAGTGTATATAGTCCCATAGTTTTAACTTTAATTCTTCCAAGGTGTGAAAGGTTTCGTTCCATACAAATTCTGTTTTTATTATTTTAAATGTTGCCTCTGCCACAGCATTATCATAGGGACACCCTTTACGACTTAAAGAGCGTTCCATGTCAAATGTTTCTAACAGTTCTTCAATTGTTCTGTTTTTAAATTCATTTCCACGGTCTGTATGAAAAATATGGATATCTGACAGTTTTCCTTCTACTGTCATAAATGCCTGTTTTACAAGTTCGGCAGTTTTATGTTTTCCTGCACTATATCCGATGATTTCCCTATTAAAGAGGTCGATAAGTACACATATATAATTCCAGTGTTTTCCTACTCTTACATATGTCAGATCACTTACCACTACATTTCGATACTGCTGATCGTCAAATTTCCTGTCCAGAATATTTTCTATCTTGGCTTCATTGCATTTGTCTTTTTGTGGTTTAAATTGTGCAGTTGTATAGGTTGATACTAATCCTTCCTGTTTCATAATCCGTCCAATTTTGCGACGGGACACTTGCTTTCCTTTTTCGGATAGTTCTTTTTTGATTTTTCGTGTACCATAATGATTACGGCTACTCTTAAAAATTTCTGTAATATCAGAAATCAGTTCTGTTTCATCGTTTTTCTGTTTTGCCTCATAATAATAAGTACTTCTATTTACCTGTAGGACGCGGCACATTGCTGATACTGAGTATTTGTGAGCATTTGCTTTTATCACATTTACTTTCGTCCTAAGATCAGCGCCGCCTGTTTTAAAATATCGTTCTCCATCTTTAACTGCTGATTTTCTTTGCGAAGCTTTATAAGTTCTTCCTGTTCCGGGGTTCTGTTATCCTTTTCATGGAAAGAACCGGAATTATCGGCTTGTTTTACCCATTTATCAAACAGAGAAGTGGAAATGTCATATTCTCTGCAAATATCACATCTGCGTTTCCCTGCGTGGTATAAATCTACCAGCTGCTGTTTAAATTCATCGGTATATTTTCTTGGCTTTCTTCTTTGCTTTTTTTCAGTCATAATAATCTACTCCTTCATCTGTTACTTTTATATTATATGACCTTAAAAAATCTGTCCAGTTTATTGTAGCCTATCCAAATGAAACTATGGTCCATATTAAGGAACTTTATTACATAGAAACAGAAAATGCTAAAAAAAAATTATTATTGTTCCACACTAAAAATGAAATCATTTCTGTAAGCGGAATTATTACCGACTGGGAAAAACGCTTGCAAAACTACGGATTTGCGCTATGCTATCGTAGTCTATTGGTAAATCTTACACACATTCATTTCATTGACAATAAATTTCTATATCTAACAAATGGTGAGCAACTTCCTGTCAGTCGCAACAAGTTAAGTAAGTTAAAATCCCAATACATCAATCAGATTGCTTCATTTCCTTATTCATAACACTACCCGAAAGGAGCTTTACCCATGTACATACTACTTTCTATTTTTGCGTGTATATTTGATGCATTTCTTTTATATATATACACAAAAGAAATGCTACAAAATAGAAAAAATAACGTTTCTGCTACGCTTGTGTTTTTTTGCCTTGCATTAGTGGAAAGTACTATTAACATAACTTCTATTTTTTTTAGCGGAAACACTTCTATTTACAAACAACTTACAACCCTATCTGTTAGTTTTATAACCACCTTTTTCATCACCTGCCTTTATAACGCTAACTTTGCACACAGATTGTTTGTATCTGTGTCCTATGTTGTATACACTATTGTGGGCGAGTCCCTTTTTGCCCTGCTCCTTTCCCATACAACCCCAATGGTATTTACCTATCATTCTTTGCTTTTAGATTCCATTATCAGTATTGGCATGGAAGTATTTGTGTTTATCTTTGTTCTGCTCACCTCTCTTTTTTGGAATCGTAATCGAGAAAAGTATAGTCTAAAATACAAATGCTTACTTTTTATTACCCCCATTATCACAATATTGATCAAGCTGTTTATTCCCGAACGTGCTTATCGAAACAAAGAATTTTATTTCTTTTTCACCTTTCTTTTGATCTGTTTGATTTTAATCAATATGATCAATTACTGTCTGCTTGATAATGTATTACAATTAGCCAGCATGAAAATAAAATTTGCGCAAGAACAGAATCAAAACCAATTGCAACAAGAACGATATACACAATTATCCTCTGCTTATAAACAAACAAGAAGTATCGTACATGATGTAAAAGAACATTACTTCTTCATTGATAGCTGCATTCAAAAAGAACAGTATATTGCCGCAACAGATTACATGAAAAAACTGGTACGTACCTTAGAAAATAGCTACACAAGAGTCAATACTGGAAATTTAGTGATTGATACTCTTGTAAGCCATTATATGAATCTAGCAGAAAAACATAACATTCGCTTTGATTTTATTCTTGACGTAGATACTACTTGTATTCCTACAGAAGAATATGATTTATGCATTATACTAGGCAATTTGTTAGATAATTGCTTACAAGCGTGTAAGCAGATGCCAGAGCATCAGGAACGCTTTATTACTATTCAAATCTTAACCTATCATAAACGTTTTTTGATTCACACAATAAATCCTATTGTATCATCAAAGAAACTTCACGAAAATAAACTTTGGGATTTATATCACGGATACGGATTGAATAATGTGAAAAAGATAACAGAAGAAAAATATAAGGGAACCTTTGCAATACGAATAACGAAACACTACGAAGTTGTAAACACCATCCCCTATTTTTCTTAGCAGGTTCGTAACCATTCAACCACGATTCGTTGACTAAAAATATGCTATAAAACAATTTAGCCCGGATATACTCCGGGCTAAATTGTTTATTTAAGACTGACCTGCTATTCTAAATGTAAACTTTAACAACAAGTATTATTTTACTTTAAATGTTTTCTTTAAAGTCTTATATCCGCTCTTTGTAACGGTAACAACAATCTTATTGCCTTTTTTCAATTTTTTCTTTAAGGAAACGCTGAATACACCATTCTTTCCAGCCTTAACTGTATAAGTCTTAGAACCAACTTTTACTTTTACAGTAGCTGTCTTTTCTGTTTTTCCTTTTATTTTCTTTGCATTCTTTTTATAACTTGTAAGCTTTAAAGTCTTGATTGTCTTTTTGCTAACAGGTTTCTTAGTTGGTGCAATGGATGGTGTCACAGTTGGTTCCGCTGGCGCTGTTGTAGCTGGTGTGGTTGGTTCTGGTGTGGTTGGTTCTGGTGTCGCTGGCGCTTCTGTGACAGGTGCGGTTGGTACAACTGTGTCTGCAACCGCTACTGTTGCTGTTACAACATCATAGTTTGTTGTTTTGATTGCAATTGTGTAAGTACCTGGTGCAAAAACCTTTCCTTTTCCTACAGAAACTGCCTTAGCATCTCTTCCTGAACCTGTAATGGTAAATGCTTCATACTCCGCTGCTGTATCCAAAGTTCCATCTGCACGGAAAAGAGTTGCTTTTTTGAATTCCTTATTTTGATTTGCTGTATAATAAGTCGTAGTCTCCCCTGCTGCATTTGTAACATCTACGGAAGAAATTTCGGCTATATAATTTGCAAGACTATCTTTTCCCTTCGCATCCATCTTTAATGCACCGTCAAAAGTAACGGTAGAACCTTTTACAGAAAAGCTTGCAGAAATATCTGCATATTTTCCCTTTACATCCGCAACAGTCAACTTATAACTTCCAGGTACTAAATCCGCAACCGTAACTGCTGCACCTGTAGAAACAACGGCATCTACCGGTGTTGTCTTTCTTCCTTCTGCCTTTGCAAGACTGTATGCTGGTACAAAATCCTCTGGAAGATTTGTAAATTCTGGTGTTAATATATTTTTACTATCAACTGTAACATCTGCAACTTTTACAGAAGCATTGGTTTTTACTGGTAAATAAGTGTCCGCAATATCCACATTGTAAAGACCTGCACTTGTGATAAATGTAAAGTCTGTTACAGTCTGTCCATTAGAAGCTGCATACACTTCTGAACGAAGTGGGCAACCCTTTGCTTCTGTCTTTCCACCAACAGACCAAGCTACCTCAAAGTTTCTCCAAATATTCTCCTGTGTATACATAGCATACTGACCACCCTCTTTTGTGTTTACAATAACACCATAGATTGCGTTATTTGCCATGCTTAATGTGGTGTCAAATAAGTCACCTGAGAAATCAAACTCGTAATCTCCCCATTTTGTATTTGTGTTTAACTTAGCGGTTGCATCTGTTACTGTAGTGCTAGCTTTCGTAGTTGCAGAAAGTTTTACTCCCTGTGCATTCACTGCGGCTGAGGAAACCACCTTGCTTGCGTCTACAACGGAACCCTGCACAATGGCTGCTTCCGTAGTTGTTGTAACCTTTCCATCTGTATCTGTTGTTGTGTTTGTAATAACATTATCTTTTACTGGGGAGAAATCTGCATCCACATAAGTACCAGCCGCTACTAACGCTGCTTTATCGGCTGCGGAAACTACAACAGGAATATTAACACCTTCAATATATTGTAATGTGTTATCTTCATTTGTCGTATAATAAGAACCTTGATTTAATTCTCCTTTCCCGTTTTTAGCTGGTTTTCCCATAGTTGCAGAGGTTACTGCATCTACATAATTGGCAGAAGTTACTCCCTTCTTTGTGTCTACGCCATACAACTGAAAGAAATCATTGTAAGAAATCTTCATATTTACTGCATAGTAATCTGAAGTTTCTGCTGCGGCTGCTACGGTTTTCTCTGCTGCACTTACTGGCACAGATGTTGCTGCAATAGCGGCTGCCATTAAAAATGGCATAATTTTGTTCATAGGTTTTTTCATAATAAAATCTCCTTCTTTTTTGCCCATCTCTAAGATGGATCGTTATTAGTTTCTCTATATGCAAAATGACAATTAATGAATCCCACAAATATTAGTCTGCACTAACATCCAGGGCAATAAAAAGAAGAATCCTAATGTTCTTCTTTTTGGGGAGAATTGTCACATTTACAATCCTACTACGCAATATCTTTCTTTACTTTTTCTTGTTTCACATTTCGAAGTGAAATGTTTCCTTTCGGACAGACAAGTTTACATCTGCCACACTGGATACATTCATTGGAACGCACACTAATTCCATCCAGTTTATGATGTACCGGACACTGTTTTTGACAAGCATTACATCCCTTAATACACTGTCCTTCCTTTCTCTTTAAGTTTGCCCATGGTAGGATAGGAAGCAAGGAAAAAATAGCTCCTAGAGGGCATAAAAACTGACAGAAAAATCGTTCTTCAAAAAACATACCTACGATAATAAGCATGAAACACACAAATCCAATCCAATATCCTGCTATTTTAAAATCCAGCATCCGTATTCTTGAAAATGCCTGCCATGGACTATTCGATTCAATTACTTGAGAAACTCCCAAAACGCAGGTAATCAATATTACCAGCAAATTAATATACTTTATGATTTGCAGATGCATACAAACCTTTTCAGGTATTTTAGGGAAATGTACCTTCAATTTCTTCTGTATCCATTTGGCAATCCCATGTACCGCATCACCTAACGTTCCAAAAGCACACGCGAAACCACAAAAATATCTACCACATACTAATGTAATGACGCAAATGATAATAAATGTCTTTACAAAATCATTGACTGCAAGCACTTCTCCCTGTCCTACCGCACGAAAAATTCCCTTTACTCCATTAAACGCTTCACTAAATAGAGATGGTAGAAACAAAAAGAACGCTAACTGGATTCCTCTCCGCACCAGATTTTGTATTTTTCTTTTCCGCTGTTTCTTCTGTGCAGCGGTGAGTTGTTTTTTCTCCGCCATGTATGTATCCCTTTCTATTTTTTTCCTAACAGTCCAGTCAAAAAGTATATTTTATCAACTTATATCTTCTGGCACTTTATAAATGCCCTAGCTGAACTGCTATATTTTCTTTACTTTGCCTGTTCTAATGCTGCCTTTACTGCATTTTTAATACCAGTAGAACTATAGGTTGCTCCTGTAACGGTATCTACTTCATAAGACTGTGCATCCATAATCCGTTTTGGCATTTCCATTGCCATGGACAAATATGCAGAATCCTCTTTTTTTGCACTGACAACCTCTACTGCCGTAATGGTATCCGATTGGATCGTAACTGACACAACAATGTCGCCACCAAATCCCTTTGCAGTTCCTTCATAACTTCCATCTTTATACAAAGCTTCTTCTTTTTTTGCTCGTTGCTCTTTTTCAATCTGTCTATTATAATTTTCTACTTCAGCCACTTGCTTTTGGTTTTCCTCTTTTGCCTTCTGCCACTCCTGTGCTTTTCCCTGATAGACAAACAACCCAGACAATACAAGAATACACCCTAACATTCTGGCTATAAAATATCGATTCATATGTTTCTCCAATTCTTACGTTACTGATGTAGCACACTATTTTTCTATTTGCTCTATTGCATTTTTATATGCATCTAAAATGGCAACAGAAGAACAGGTCGCAGAACTTACCACATCTACCTGCCCAACTTCTTTTGGGAGCAACAGCTGTCCAAATACACCCTTATATTTACCAAATCCATCTGCTGCACGTTTTAAGTAAAACCAATTGCCTTCCCTTGCAGCCAATGTTTTTGTTTCCTCTGTAAATGCAATAGTATCCACTTTATAAGTATTTGTTTCTTCTACGGTATCCTGTCCATCTTTCGTCGTAGTGCGAGTCAGCTTTTGTCCTGTTATATTGACCAAAAGGCTAATCGGATAAGACTCAAAATCTCCATCCTCATCTGGATAACAGGTGGCATTCCCTGTTACTTGTTTTTCATAATTCGTAACCTTCTCCACTACCTTTGTTCCATCCTCTGTCGTATCTTCCGTAGTAGAACTGGTAGGTTGTGGTTTCTTGGTTGGTGCCACAGTAGGCTTTGGTTTTGGTGTAGCCTTGTGCTTTCCTGCCTTTTCTTTCTGCTTCTCAATCGAATGATTTAAGGCTTCTCTTACAGCATCAATAATTCCATTCGAAGAATAAGTTGCCCCACTTACTACATCAACTTCTGCTGTCTGTTTTTTCTTCATTACAGCTAAAATTGTCTTAGCCTTTGCAAAATACTCCGGTGTCTCATAGGCAGACGAGACAATTGTAATTTCTTTTATCTTTTCTTTTTTAATTACAACCTTTACCTTAATACTTCCACCATAGCCTTCTCCACTACCATAAAATGTTCCATCTGCATAAGTCGCATCCTTTGGAACCGTCTTTTTATTGGAAGGCTTTTTGGTTGGTCCCGGATTTCTGGTTACCGTCGGTTTACTTGCCTTCGTGGTACTCTTATTTGCCAAGCCTGTAGCTCCTGCCTGTTTCAATGCATTAATAACCGCATTGATAATTCCATTGGAAGAATACGTTGCTCCACTCACTACATCTACATTTGGACTTTGTGCAGAGACAATCCGATCTGCTACCGCTTTTGCCCTTGCAAAAAATTCTGGTGTCTCACTGGCTGCCGATACAATTTTTACGGCTGTCAATTTTCCATCTTGGATGGTAACTGCTACTTGAATCGTGCCACCATAGCCAGTAGCACTTCCATAATAAGTTCCATCTTTATATCCATTTTCAGGTCCATTATAAGAAAGTTTTTCTGCCTTCTTTTTTTCTTTCTTTTTCTTTTGGGTATTTTCTGCTTCTGGCTTCGTTGATGTGACTGGTACATCAACTTTTTCTGTATCTTCATTTTGAACTATCAGACGGTCAGGTATCTCCTGTAAATCCGGTCCTGCTCCAAGCACTTGTGTTACAACAAGCCCTGTCAGGATAAGCCCTGGTATAATCAGTTTTAACCATTCTAATTTTTCTCTCATTGTGCATCTCCTCGTACAATTTCAAACTTATAATCAGAAGAAAAACATTTCTCCAACCCTTCGGTTACATAAATACTGCCATCGTTCTCTACCAAAATAGTGTCAAATTCATCTTTATGCTGTCTCCAATAAGCAATTGCCTTATCTTTCCCCATGACAAAAAGGGAGGTCGATAAGCCATCTGCTAAGGTACCATCTTCACTTACAATGCTGACAGAAGTAAGTCCACTGTCAGCAGGATACCCGTTCTTTGTATCCAAGATGTGATGATACTTTTTCCCATTTTCTTTAAAATATCTTTCATATCCTCCAGACGTTATGACTGCCTTATTTTTTACAGTTACAACACCTACCATTTCTCCATCCTGATTGTCAGGATTTTGAATACCAATCTTCCATGCACTGCCATCCGTTTTACTTCCCAGCACTTGTACATTTCCGCCAAGAGAAACCATTCCCGAAGTAATTCCCTGCTCTTTCCAAATCTCCATAATACGATTTGAAGTAAATCCTTTTGCAATTCCTCCAAAATCTACCTTTTGCCCTTCTCCAAGTGTAATTGCACCATCTTCTTCCGAAAATTCTATTTTGCTTTGATTGACATACTTCAAGGTTTCTTTCAGTTGTGCTTTTGATGGCACATGATATTTTCCAGTCGTAAAGCCCCACAAATCCATCAATGGATATACGGTAATGTCAAACGCTCCCTTTGTACTTTTATATAAGTCTAAAGAACGGCAAAACAACTCTTTCGTATCTTTTGAAAGGATACCACTACCTTCTTTATTGAGCGTGGCAACTTCTCCGTCCTGATTTCCCACCGACCACAGTGCATCCAAACGATTGATTTCCGTCACCGCATCCTCAACCGATTTTTTTGCACCTGAGCCGTAGGCAGTCAAACTCATATATGTATCCATCGCAAATACATCCTGCGTATACTCCGCGTTGGCATTGTACGTTGCCTTACTGTCTCCAACTTTGCTGTTTGCACTGTTGCACCCTGTCAGACACAGAATTGCGAGCAACATACTACACACAATCTTCTTTTTTATTTTCATATTGCTTCTCATCCTATCTTTCTTTTTCTAATCTAGCATTCCCTTAGGAAGTTTCTGCAAAATAACACTCGTCACTATTCCAATCAACACACCAGTCACAACACCTGTAATACACAATATTCCAAAATACCATACTACATTACTGGTATGTAACACAAACATAGCAACCAAAATCTGTCCCGCATTATGACACACACTTCCTGTCACACTCACTGTAACCAATTGAAAATATTTCATTTTCTTCATTAACCACATAACCAGAAAAGAAAGCATACCACCTGCTATCGAAAACAGAAAACTCAATCCAGTTCCAAAAGTAGCTGCCACTAAAATAATTCGTACAACATTGATGAAAAAGGCCGCCTTCGCATCCATATAATAAAGGGCTACTACCACAACTATATTTGTCAATCCCAGTTTCATCCCTGGTATCCCAACGACAGGAAACAGGGATTCTATATAACTAAAAACAAAGGCAAGTGCTATACAAAGCCCATACAATGCTACTTTTTTTGTCTTACTTTGCATCAGCATCCTCCTTTATTTCGATTACTACTTTATGAGGAAGGCAGATAATGCTCTGTCCAGGATACTTTATTTTTCCTGTATTCACACACACGCGATCCGGACAATCTGCATCTTCCAACCAGACCTTTCCTTCCGCGATACGCAAAATATTAGTTCCCTTTTCACTGGTAATCTTATAAGTAACTGTATCCTTTATAGAAAATGTCTTGACGCATTTACCATCTACTTTCACTAAAATATTTTTTTCTTCCGAAGTATGCAGATAGGTATAAGCCAAAAATATAATTCCAATGAATAGGAAACAGCCAATTAAAATACCATCCCGCTTTTTTAATTTTATTCCTTGTTTTGAGGTTTCCATTCTTTCTCCTCCTGTTAGTTTACTATAACAAGATTTTTTGTAAACGGTAAGTGTCTTATTGCGATTTTTTATCATTTACATCTTGTTGATATTTTTTTTCATTAGTTACTATTATACTCCCTTTTTTATTGGCTTCCAATATCCTTATTTTCCCAAAACAGGCAAAAACAGCCGCTTTCTCTTGTTTCAAAGAAAGCGACTGCTTTGCTAAACACTATAACCCCATAAATTATTTTATATGAATGGTTGTTTTGCAATGGACATAAACTGGTATCACTTACAATTTTACAAATACCGAAGTCTCTTGACTTAAATCTTCTGAAATCTTCTGGTTCTCGTCCATTCGTTTTACAATTGTATCCATATCCCCTACTAATACCTGTGTACTGTTAGCAACTCCGCTAACACCTTCTACACCATCATTCAATGCCTGTGAAATCGTATCCAGTGAATTAGCAATCTCAGAAATGGACTCTCTTAAGTTTCCTGTCTTGCCAGCAAATTCATTCATAACATTTTCAATATAAGAAGCATTTTCCTCGTATTTTACGCCAGTCTTTACAAACTCCTCAAATTCAGGAAGAATTGCCTCATTCATATAAGTAACTAAATTATTTGCATTATCCGCAAGATTGCGAACAGCTTGAATTACATTGCTATTGATATGCTGAATACGGCTTGCGTTCTCTGTACTTGATTCTGCCAATTGCCGAATCTCTTCTGCTACAACTGCAAAACCTTTTCCTGCATCACCAGCTCTTGCCGCCTCAATAGAAGCATTTAACGCAAGAAGATTTGTCTGACTGGCAATATTTAAAATATCATCTGTAAGAGAATTAACCTGTTCTACACTCTTACTTTCTTCAATTGCCTTATTCAGTACACCTAAAATTTCACTTAATTTCTGTTCTGTCGTAGCAAGATTATTTCTTGCTGATTTTTCAACCGCATCTGCCTGTTGTTTCATTTCAACAGAGTAATCTTTTAATTCTCCAGAACGTTCCGCAATTGCACGAACCTCTGTATTAACTGTATCCGCATTCTGATTGATACGTTCTACGTTAGAAGATACATCCACCATTGTAGCGGATAATTCTTCTGTCAATGCAGACAAATCACTTACACTATCTCCAGATGTAACAACGCTTTGTGTTACATCTTTTACAACTACATCAATCTTTTGAGAGTTATCCACAATCGTATGGAAAATGCTCTGTAATTTTATAATAAAGTCATTTACACCTGTTGCAAGCAAGTATAATTCTTCTACCGGCACTACATCCAAACGTTTTGTCAAATCTCCCTGACGATTCTCAATGTCTTTTAAAATTTCACTCAATTGTTTCTGCATCTTATGAATTGGCTTAATAACAACCTTGATTACTACGATTACTACAATAATGATAAGCAAGACACTGATAATAATTGTAGTAACGCTGATAAACAATGCCTGTGCTGCTGTATTTTCCAAATCTGTTTTGGCATTTTTTGATTGGTTATGTGCACTTTCATTTAAAGTATCAATACTCTTTAAAATAGCATTTCCGTATTCTTCAAACTCATTATTTGCACATTGATAAGCTTTGGTTGTCTTACTATTCGCACTATATGCCAACAAATCTGCCAATGTGTCTTTGTAAAGTTTATAGTTTTTTATAATTTTGTTATATTCGTCTGCCGTATCTTCTGTCACATACTTTTGATAATCTGTCAGCTCTTTCTCCAGTTCTACCTGTAATTCCTCAATTTCATTTACAATCGTTACCATTGTATCATATTTCGTTGCGATAATATGAGACAATGCTTTTTTATGTATAGACTGTACATTTTCCTGAATCTTGCTCATCTCCGAAATACTCTCTAAATACGTATTTGCGATTTCACTTCCGCTTCGATTTACACTCTGAATACTGGAAAATGAAATTACATTGGAAATAATAGAAAAGATACCCAATACCAAAACCGGAACCATAACAATAAACCGAATTCCGAAACGTTTTTTTTCTCTCTTGTTATCGCTATTTTTCTTCATATGACTGTCCCCCCTCTATTCTGTCGCTGTAATATTCTTAACAAGTTCATCCATAATTTTCTGCACTGATGAGCCTTCTGTACTTCCCTTTGCCATCTTAGCACCGAACTCTGCTACAGGTTCCCAGTATTTTCCTCCAATACGCTGTAGACTACCATAATCCGACTGCTCTAACAGTGCCTTGATTGCCACATTTTGTTTTACTGCATCTGTTTCAGACGCTTTAGCATTCGCTGGACCTTGTCCACGTTTTTCAAAACGAAGTTCCTGATTTTCCTCGCTTGTAATCCACTCCGCTAATTTTGTAGCCCAACTTACTTGTTTAGAATTTGAATTTACACCAACCATCTTATATCCTACATAAGATCCTAACTGTACCTGCTTATCTCCCACTGTATAAGTTGGAAGTTTTGTAGCTGCATAATTACTTCCCCAAGCTTCTTTCAAACGATCCGCAAGCCATACACCACTAACACCTGCAATTACACTTCCATCTTTTGCACCATTGGCTAATACGTCATCATTTCCCTCTTTGAAACCTTTTGACCTAGCAACTTTCATCATACTCTCGGCAACATCTACACCTTTAATATCACCTTTTTTGCTATTCCATGTACAATAGTTTGTAATTCCGTCATCGTTTAATCCCACTTTTAAACCAGTATTTGCAAAGAACGAATATAAATACCATCCGGAATTCCAATCCATCGTTACTTTCTTTCCCTTTGCAGCCGCCTTTTCAAGCATTTTATCTAGACTCTGCAAATCACTGTCGGAAAAATAGCTCTTATTATAATACATAAAGTATCCGTTATCCGCAGTCAACGGATATGCATACAATGTATCATTAATAGAAGCTGCCTGCACTGCTCCATCTAAGGAATCTTTTTTAATCTTTTCTGCATCCTCGACAGGCTTTAAAACTCCTGCTGCCGCCAATGCCGTCAACTGATCGTCTGCAAAGGTAAATACATCTGCACACTCGGAAACATCTCCAAGTGCTACATCTTTACAATCCGCTTCACTTTGAGCAGAAATGGTAATATTAAACTTTGCTTCACCTTTGTATTTTTCCTGAAAGCTGTCCACAATTTCCTTTAATAGTTCCTGATCTTCCTTCGCGCCCCAGACAGTCAGTTCTACATTTTTATCATCGCCTTTCTTTTCGTCTAAACTTGATAATTTCAAGTCCTTCTTTTCCGTACTCTGACTACAACCGGCACACATCATGCCCGCTAAACTGATTGCCAAAAAGCTACAAATCATCTGTTTCTTCATATCCGATCCCCCTTGAAAAAGTCTGCCCCCCTAATCCCTTTTTTATTTTGGGCAAGGCTCTTTTGTTATTAGTAATTTTTACTATATTTTATCTCCGTTCTACATTAATTTCAACTATATTTTGTTAATAATTACCATAAAATTATTACTTTTCCTTTAAAAATTATTTAATTTTTTCTTTATCCTTACCTATCTTTTTCATCTCCTTTTTCTTTGTTATTATGGAAGAAGAAAATGCAAATCAATACGAGCAACACTGCAATTCCTATACTAAGATAAATGCAAAGATCCGTCTTTTGAAGCACCTTTAATGCTTTTGATTTCTGGCTTTCCTTTACCAATACCACCGTAGAAATTTTATCTACATGTACACTTCCTGTAACTTCTTCAATTGGTTCTGTTCCAGCCTTTTCGCCATTGATATATATGCTCCATGTATCTTTGTCTGGTAACGCAATCTCCACATCTTCTGCATTTCCATTGTACACTACCATAATTTCTTCTGCTACTTCTCCATTCAGACTATTTTCAATTGTATACGCAATGACACTTCCCTTTCCGGATGTATCTTGAAAAACCAGATTATCTTGTACATCTTTCGCCTCTGTCATCCGCAAGCTCTTATGTTCCTTTCGAAAAGCAATCAGTCCCTTATAGTATTCATACACATCCTTATGCTCTGAAAGAGTATCCCATTTCAAACTATTTACTGAGTCTGGCAGGTTGTAACTGTTCGCCGAATATTTTTCCTCTTTATTTTTGACAGGCTTAGAACGAAGAAATTCTTCCCCCGCCTGCAAGAATGGCGTTCCCTGCGAAGTAAACGTAATCGCCGCGGCTAATTTATTCATCGCTATTTTATCCTTCTTGGATGCCTTTGGAACCGATACCTGTAATTTATCCCACAAAGTAAGATTATCATGACAGGATACATAGTTAATGCATTGTGTCGGATCATTTGCCCACGCCTTTTCCGATTTGGTTAGCTTTTCCGTATCAATCTGTGGATGTGCAACTGCACCTACAATTCCAAGCTTTACATCCTCTATGTACGCATTGTTTCCAGAAATAAAACCAGTATCTTTTTCATCAAATACATTTCCCTTTAAGCCATCACGAAAATCATCACTAAATGCAGCAATGCCATCCAATTCTTTCATATTTTCCTTTACTGCTCGAAGTGATTCATCATAAGAAGATTCTCCTCCAGTCCAACCTTCTCCATAGATTACAATGTTAGAATCAATCTCGTCTAATGCCTGTCTGACCATCTGCATGGTTTCAATATCATGTACACCCATCAAATCAAATCGAAAACCATCTACATGATACTCTGTCGCCCAATATACAACTGAGTCCACAATATATTTTCGCATCATAGCTCGTTCCGATGCTGTTTCATTTCCACAACCAGAACCATTTGAATAGGAAGTTCCATTTTTTCTATAATAATAATCTGGAACAATTTTTTGGAAATTGGAATCCTCAATATTAAAGGTATGATTGTATACCACATCCATAACGACACGAATCCCATTTTTATGGAGACTTTGTACCATCTGTTTATACTCATTCACACGTACATTCCCGTCGGTAGGATCGGTAGAATAAGAACCTTCTGGTACATTGTAATTCTGTGGATCGTATCCCCAGTTATACTGTGCCTTATCTAATTTTGACTCATCAATCGAAGCAAAATCAAAGGATGGTAATATATGCAAATGTGTAATACCTAAATCTACCAAATGATCCAATCCAGTAGAAACACCCTCTGAATTTTTAGTTCCCGTCTCTGTCAGTGCTAAATATTTTCCCTTATTTTCTATTCCAGAACTATCATCCACAGATAAATCACGAAGCTGTAATTCATAAATAACAGAATCTGTCATTCCAATTGCTTTTGGACGTTTTTCTTTATCAAATCCTTCTGGATTGGTCGATTCCAAATCCACAACCATGCCACGTTCTCCGTTGACACCTGTTGTCCTCGCATATGGGTCTACCGCTTCTCTTGTAATTCCATCTACAGTTACACTATAGGTATAATATATATTTTTGTAATCTCCTACTGCTTCATAAGTCCAGGTTCCTTTTTCTGATTGAAGCATAGACTGGGAATCAATGTGATTTTTTCCCGTTCCTTCACTATAAAAATTAATCGTCACTTGGGATGCAGTTGGCGCCCACACACGGAAATCTGTTTTTTCTTTCGTGTAAACTGCCCCTAAATCATCACCAGCATAATAATAGGCGTCTTCAAACGCTTCTGTAGAAAATGCTTCACTTACAGACACTGCACTACTAATATGATTTTTCATATATATAGTATAATGCTTCCCTAAATCTAATTCCTTTTGCAAAATCAGTGATGCACTATTTTCAACGCCTGGATTTTTAGACCAGACTTTTGTTAATGGATAGGACTTTCCACTTTCATCCTTTAATTGAAATTGCCCTACTAATTTTTCATCAGAAGTGTCCATCGTATCTGCAATGGAGAACTTAATTTCTTTTGCGCTGGCAAAATACGCTTCCGAAATAACCGGTGCTTTTGTTGCATCCTTTCTATTATAATAAACTTCTTTATTTCCCTGCACGATATAAACGTCTAATTTATTCTTTTTTGCCTGCGTCAAATCAATGATACGATCCGATTCACAATCTTTAGAACCATCTGCCAATGTAATCTGCAATCCTGCTGTTTTTGCCTTTTTCTTGTTCATAAGACCAATTTGAAATACGGCTCCAAACTTGTCCTTTTTTTGGACATCATAGGTCCCACCATCTTCTTTTTCCAACCATACATATGCCTGTACTTTTTTGTATTTTTTCTTGAAATCATAATAATGCACATTCAGTTTTAACGCTTTTTTCTTATTATATACAGCCTGTCGTGCCTTATTTTTCTCGTCCAAATTATATTTAGATGCTCCATCTGGTACTTTTGTAGAAACTTCTTTTTCACCACTGGTCAACCAAATTTCAGTCACTCCATTTTTCGCATCTACAAACCGATCTTCTTCTACATCCTTTTTTTCCCAATCATTTAAACGTACAATAAAACCAACTTTTCCAGGTTGTGTCAATTTGCAAACGGCTACTTTTCCATAACTATCCTCCGCAGAAAAGTCTACCTGCTTTCCTTCTTTTCCATCTTCCCATACCCATACATTCCATCCATTATAATCGCCATCTTCTCGTCCCCCATAATGAATAATCAAAGTATTTTCTGCTGCCTTAATCGTAGTAATCGGTACGGCATTTCCAAACACAAATGTAATTGTCAATAACATAGCAAGCAGCATAGCTACTCTCTTTTTTCCCATTTTTATATTCTCCTTTATATTCACATTTCCAGCCACTCTATGGGCTACTTTTTCAGATTAAATCATGTGCAAAGTCATGGGCAGGTGTAAACAAATTTTTCGTTTTTTAAACCAACCTATCTCCTTCACCATTCTATTTATTTTACCATATTTTACATTAAATGTAACCTGTTGTTTCGGAAGATTAGCAACAAGAAATGGGAATCAAAAAGAGGTACCGCAAATGCGATACCTCTTTCATTTCTTATAAGGATTTCATTATTTTAATGTAACCTTAGCACCTTCAGCTTCAAGCTTAGTCTTGATTTCTTCAGCTTCTGCCTTTTCAGCACCTTCCTTAAGAACCTTAGGAGCTCCGTCAACTACTTCCTTAGCTTCCTTTAATCCTAATCCAGTTACTTCACGAACAACCTTGATAACCTTAACCTTGTTTGGTCCAACTTCTGTTAATTCAACGTTGAATTCAGATTTCTCTTCTCCAGCGCCTGCTCCGTCTCCACCTGCTGCTACTACAACACCTGCTGCTGCAGATACACCAAATTCTTCTTCACAAGCTTTTACTAAATCATTTAATTCTAAAACAGTCATGCCCTTAATAGCATCGATAAATTCCTGAGTTGTCATAATTAATTACCTCCACTAATTTTATTTAATCTTTTTAATATTGTTTCTTACTGAGAAAGAAATGTAATTCATTTCTATTCTAACGTGATGCTTCTCAAATACCTATAAGATACTCTCGATGCACTTCACATAAATTACTCAGCGGCTTCACCCTTTTCAGCAACCTGCTTGATAACACGAGCAAAGTTTGTAATAGGTGACTGTAAACTTCCAAGTAACTTGGAAATAAGATCCTCTCTTGAAGGAATGTTTGCAAGTGTTTTAACACCGTCCACATCATAAAATGTACCTTCAACAACAGCTCCCTTGAACTGTAATGCTTCTGCTTCCTTAGCAAACTTGTTTAACTCTCTTGCTGGAGCTGTAGCATCTTCGATACCAAATGCGATAGCAGTAGGACCCTCTAACAGATCATCTAACTGTGCATAGTCAGTACCTTCAAAAGCACGCTTTAATAATGTGTTCTTGTATACTTTGTATACAACGCCTGCTTCTCTCAACTGTTTACGAAGCTTAGTATCCTGCTCAACAGTTAAACCACAGTAATTTACGATTACAGCAGATTTTGCCTGTTCAACATGACCCTTAATTTCGTCAACAACTGGTTGTTTTAATTCTACTTTTGCCATTCTGGTTTACCTCCTTATAAGATTAACCGCCGATCTGATAAAAGAAAAACCCTTCTATCCAAAGACAGAAGGGTATAAATAATCAAATTTATATTCCTCGGTAGGCGACATGCTTACACCACTAGGGTACCTACTGTCTTCGGCAGTATTCTGTTACACAGAACAATATCAAGAATAACATACCTATTACAGTTTGTCAACCCCTTGCAAGCAATATTTTATCACCTACTTCTATTTTTTTATCTCCAAGATGATTCAACTCACGAATTGCCTCTTCCGTTGTGCAGAATTTTTTTGCCACATCCCACAAGTCCTCCTGCTGCTGTACACGATAACCTACCATATCTGGTAATTGTTCTATATATTTTTCATCGTAATTTTCTTCTTCTACGCTATCCAGCATATCATATTCCATCATTTCAAATATCACCGTTTCTAACGACAAGGTCAGCTTTACCTCTGCCTTATCCTTTCCCGACAACATAACCGATAATTGATCTAATTGCGGATGTACTTCAAACATCTTATTTTCCTTTTCCCCTACACCTTCTATGATATGAGAAAAAGGAACACTCACTTTAATCTCTCCTACTGGCCATTCATCCTGTTCTCCTACATAAATAATTTTTATCTCCACACTGCCTTCTACCGAAATACCATTCTCCTTCCATTCTACCTCGTCTAACTGTATTGTTCCACGGCTATGACAAATCTGCAAAATAGGATTTTTAGGTGTTTCTAATAATAATTGCTCATTAATTCGTTTTTGAGAGGTATTTTTCATGACCAGATGCCGAAATGGTATTTTGATCCGTTTTAATTGTAATTGTTTTTCCAACGAATACATATCCTGCAAGTACCGCATTTGCTTTTCTTCATATAAACAAAAATCTAAATTCATGGCAAATTCAGCCTCAATGCCGCGTTCTTCCCCATCCTCGTCCTGTTTTACCTGCACATCCTTTGATTGTAATTCTGTATCAATCTGCAATACCATATTTTCTTTGCAGCTCTCACACGGAATATCACTATAAAAAGATTGCTCTCCCTCATAATACGCAATCTGATTTTCTTCTTCCTGCGTACTATACATAACAAATAGAAGCATCTCTCCACGCACTAAAATTTTCCCTTCCTGCGCACGCATTTCAACCCCATGCAAAGAAATATCATAATACAAAATCTGGTTAATATTAGGCTTTCCCGCAGGCAAATGGAAATTTTCTTTTAAACGTAAAATATCTTTTTTCGCTATAACCAGCTCTGTTACATCCATATCCTGATAACGGCAAGGGGCATTTTCGCCATCCTCCTTATCTACTGCAACAGGTTCTTCATATTCTTCCCAAGCACAGGCCTCAATTGTAACTAGGGATTTTACACTAATCTTTCTGGAATTAATAAGACTGATATTAATATCCTCTAACTCCCATTTTACCTTACAATCATTTTCCTCTTGCAGATTATCCATATTTATCATTTCATCAAATTCGATTTTTCCCTGTATACTATGTACGGGAATCTGGCTCTCATGACTAATATAAAGCATATCAAAATGTAAAATTCCCTTTACCAGCAGTTTTCCATTTAACAAATTGGTTTCTGCGATTTCTACTCTGCCTTCTCCTGTAACAATACGCTCTACGTCAGGCTTTGTGTCAGGCACATTAAAATCATCTTCCAAGGTGACCTGAAGCTTACTTTTACAACTTCTCCTTCGCATGCGAATATTTTGCTTTTTTAAATCCATCCCTTGTCCTCCTAGTTCAATACCGAATACTTTAACGGTTCCAAACCTGCAACCTACATTTTAAAACAGGTTTCAAAATGTTATATATTATTAGTATATGAAATAGGCAATAAAATAGACCAGAAACTATTCATAGATTCAAAGAAGGCAAAGATACTGTTCTTCCTTACAATATCTCCGCCTTCTCTTATCACTTTCTCGTGATACCATATAGAATGCTTTCCACTAACTGCAAAGCGATAATTCAATCTCCTTTGTAAGAATGTCGCAATAACTAAAGGACACCTTTTTCTTACATAGGCTCTCTGCCTTTTCACTGACTATTACAAAGACACTTGGATATGTCTCTGCAATCACGCCATGAGCAATCTCCACTTTTTCTTCCCCATACAATGCACGTACACGAACCTCACTTCCTGTATGTGCTCTTACACTTTTTCTAATCTTTGGAATACTAATCTCCATTTTAAAACCCCTCCATGTTTTTTCTTTGCGCTTCCGTACGCTCTTCCCCTTGTTTCTTAAATGATACCTTCCTATATCCGTGAAAGCACCTTTCTTTTCGCTTACTGCGATTTCACATATCTATTATACCTTTTTTTACATTAATTGCAAGCACTTTTTAGTATTTTTGCACATTTTATTTTTATTATTCTTTCTTTTTTTAATACTTTATACCAAATAACACACAAAACGATATTTTTACTCTAGTTTTTCACTTTTTAGCAACAGCATATTAAACAGAGCGTAAACTTTTCTATAGAACAAAAAAGCGATGACGTATCAAAATACGCCACCGCCTACTTTTTTATTCCATTTATTCCTATGCTGCATGAAATACAAATTTTTCTAATACATGTGCTACGCCATCTTCATCATTTGATAACGTAATAAAATCTGCAGCCTTACGAATATCTATATGCGCATTGCTCATTGCAACCCCTAACCCTGCATACTGTATCATAGACAAATCATTAAATCCATCTCCACAGGCAATCAAATCGGTACTGTCTAAATGTAATTTTTCCAATAAGCTGTCTAAGGATGCTGCTTTATCTACATTCTGTGGTACTAATTCCAAGAAAAAGTCCTGTGAGCGGTATAGATTAATTTCATCTCCCATAGCCTTTCTCACTTGTTCTTCCACATAAGCAACCTTTTCAGGTTCTCCTGTCATAAGACACTTATTTACAGGTGTGGAAACCGCCTTTGAAATGTCCGGTACTTTAACCATTGGCATTTTAGTAATCTTTTTTTCAATTCTTCCATAAGGTTCCTGATCATCTTCCGTATAAATCGTATCTCCTTCATATGTCAGAATATTAATCTCATATTTTTGAGCCAATGCATGTAACTTAGCTGTCTGCTCCATTTTTAATGTCTGATTAAACAACACTTCCCCAGTCATGCAATCCATAATACGACTTCCGTTAAAAGCTAAAATGTATCCACCATACTTTGCAAGTTCCAATTCCTCTGCCAGTGGTACAATTCCCTGTGTAGGACGTCCAGATGCCAATACAATCCTTCCACCATGTTTTTGAAAAGTAAACAAGGCTTCTTTGGTATCTGGTGTAATAATTTTGTCTGAGTTTGTCAATGTTCCATCTAAGTCAAGAGCTATCATCTTATAGTTCATTCCCGCACATTCCTTTCTCATATATGCAAAATTTCTTCTGTTACAATTTTTTTATAAAGGATTACTTGTTTTCTTCTGCATTATAAATCCTTTTTTTTAATCTGTAAAGACCTTGCTTTTATGAAATAAAAGAAATTTCTTTTTCTATATATTCCATTTTTACTACTATGTATGGATAACTTTCTCCCGAACCCTGTCCCTCCTCTTTAGGTCCGCTGAGTGTAGTTTTCATGCAAATCTCATTTTGCGTTTCGTATAATTCCTGCACAGAAATACTATATCCACCACCAATCTGTTTTCCATATCCCTGTATAATATATAAATATCCTTCTTCTGCATAAGAAAGTTTAAATGGCTCCTTTTTTCTCTCCTCAATAAGAGTATTCAGCTCTTTTGGAACTTCCTCTTCCTCTAACACTGTAAAATCACAATCCTTCAATTTTTCTTCACCTGTTGTTTTCACTCCGCAACCACCCAAACATAACAACACACTTAACAATAAAATCAAAATTCCCTGTCTGCTCAATTCTCGTTCTCCTCTCATCCTTTGTGTCACTATATGCTACAAACGACAAAAAAATACCAACAAATCGCATTTATGGCCTGTAAATCTACCATTTCAACCGAACTATTACAATTTTATTAAAAATTATTTAAAAAATCATTGACATAATGTTCTGTTTCTGTTATTATAATTACAGAAAGATTGTTATGCACAAAACCAAATGTCTAATTCCCCTCTCAGATGTTTGGTTGACATATATATCCCGTATATATATACTCTCCCCCTCGAGAACCAGCTCCCCCGCTGGTTCTTTTTTTATTCTATAAAAGACTTTTCAGATCTTATCCAAACATTCCCCCTAACGGATGAACCTATTTTCTTTATAAAACAAAAATACCTCCTAAGTAAACTTTGGTTCTTCACCTTGTCTACTTAGGAGGTATCACATACATTTTCTACGTTCCTACAATGCAACTTGCTTTTCTGATTTTTCGTTTAGTATATTTTCTTCCAGCAAATGCAGTAACTCCAATTCGCTTTTATACTTATATACAATTCCCGAACTAAGGCACACAAAGTGTCCCTGTAATCCTGCATATTTTCTACCTGTTACATAAAATTGTAACGTCTCGCACTTTCCATACTCCTGTTCAATTTCTTCCATAGAACGTACAATTTTTCCGACTTCTTTTTTGGAGGTATCCTTTTTGATATTAGAAAAACTTCTGTGCTTAAAAACAGGTTCTGGGAATCCACGTTCTTCTACTATCTGCTCCAAGCCAATAAAAAAGGTTACTACGTCTTGAAACACAATAGGATCTTTACAAAAAGGCGAATGGATACTGCCTGAAATGGTATTATTACTTTTCTTATCTAAACAAATACGAATTGCCGTGTGCTCATAGGAATATTTTTCTTTTTTCATTCATTTTACACCTCTTCACTCACAAAGATTTCATATCATAACTTCTCTTATTTATTTTCCGTTTCCTTTCTTCGCTCCACGATATATGCAATTCCAACAATAGAAACAATCGGTAATAGTAAAATCCAAATTGTAGCAGCTTTATGCTCCTGCATAAGTTTTCCAATACCACCAGTCTGTGGTAACTGTGATGGTACTTCATCTACAACTATCGTCTCATCATCTGGAGTATCCTGATTTCTATTTGAAGTAGTTGGTTTTTTCGTTGGAGCAGCGGTAGCGGTATGCACTGGATTAGCAGGTACATCCTCATCCGGAATAATATCCTCAGGTGCCTTTGTTTCCTCTACAATAGTTTCCTGTGGCAATGGAGGAGCTCCAGGAACCTTTGTTTCTTCTGGAATATCAATTTCCGGTGCTTCTGTTGGTACTTGGGAAACACTAGGTGTCTCGGTAACATCTGGTGTATTAGCAGGATTTTCTGTATCAACAGGTGTTGCAGTTACCGTTGGTTCCTCTGTTGGCTCTTTTGTTGGTTCTGCTGTAACAATTGGTGTCTCCGTTACTTTTGGTGTGGCCGTTGGTGCCTCTGTCACAACAAGTGTGTCCGTTGGTTTCGGTGTCTCTGTCGGTGCATTCGTAACAATGCTATTTGGTGTATTGCTTGGAGTTGTATCTGGTGTGGCCGTCACATTTGGAGTTGCAGTTTCCTTTTCTCCATGATTTGTGTATACAACCTTAGTCACAAATCCTTCCTCCAGATCTTCTTTCATTACACCTGAAATTGCATACCCAGAAACTGTCTCTTTCTTCACATCTACAAGCTGTCCGTCTACCTGTGCATCTGGTGTCGTGTAAATTGCTCCCGGTGTCAAAACTTCCACAATCTTATAAGCAGTTCCTTTTGGAATATGATTAAAGATTCGCTCTTCACCATCCTTCAATGTAACATCATAGGTTTCCTCTCCAATTGTAACAACAAAGGTAAATGCCTCTCCATCATATCCAGCCGCATCTACAAGTTTTTTCAAGGAAAGACTGGTAAATGTGCGATACTTATTTGTAAACTCAATATGACTTCCTTTTGGATGTTCCTGATCTCTCACAAGTACATCAGTTTGTGTTCCCTTACCAGATGAAGCATTGCTATCATCTCCAGTTGAAAACCAGCTTGTCGTATAACGGTCCGCATCGGCATTCTCTTTGACCATATAGTATTGACCTAACGCTACATTGGTTCTTTTTATTACTGCGGTTTCATCTGCCTTTAAGGTAATCACTCCAGATGTTGCTTTCCGCTCTCCTATAAATACATTTTCTTTATCATATACTTTGTATTTTCCTGTATATACATCTGTCAGATTGTCTTTATCCTGTCCTGTATATAATGTAAAATCGTAGGTATCATTATTATCTTCTGGTGCATCTGCCACCTTCTTTGTAATACTAATATCATCATTAGTTAAAATTGTAGGAATATTAAATGTAATCTTACAATTTGAGTCATACTCTCCACGCTCCAGATAGAACATAGTTAATGTATGCTCTGAAAACGCATCTTTCTTTATTTCAGGGTATGCATCATAAATATTCTTTACATCTGTTTTTATACCACCTGTGGCTACCTTTTCATAAGTAACATCTCCTGTAGCAAAATTGATTTCACCACCGACTGTATCATGAATACCACCTAAGTCTAATGCTAAATTTCCATCAATAAATACCCATACATCATCATCGCCACAGAATTTGAATACCATATCTTCTTCTCTTGTTTCATCCTCTGTCACAATGCGACCATCTTCTGGCATATAAAAATCTAACTCCATCTTCATACCAAACATATGATGACGTGCTTCTTCTGCATTTATCGTTCCTTCTTCTACTGTATTAAATGGGAAGAAACCATAATGATTTTGAAATGTTCCTGTTCCCTTCGAAAAATATGGTCCTGCCTTTGTCGTATCAATTGTCAATGTAGATTCTGTTTCATTTACCTTTTTTAAATTATATGCTGCAAATTTTGCACTATCATAAATATAAGTTCCATTTTCATCTAAAAACTGAAAATTTGCGTTGTAATAAGAATCTACCACTGTATCTACAGAATGATCTCCCTGTGCAGGGAACATATTTACTCCGTAAATTCCTGCATCATCATTAAATTGAAGATTCCCATTGGCATCTAGCTGCTTCTTTACAATTCCCTGGTATTGGGATTTTCCATATCCTGTCCAAACATTTTGAGCACCAGTTTCTCCCTTTCTACGGTCACCACCAAACAGAAATAACTGATCCGCAGTTATACTCGTTCCAGAAGTAATTTTTTCTAAAGCATACGCATTTAATGCTATTTTTGTGTTTTTATCTACCTCTTTACCCTTATAGGTCTTGATATTATAATCATAAAAATCTACCGACACGTTCAATGCCGATGCTGCTACATTTCCACTATAGCTTTTTTCTTCTTTATGTGTAGATACATGTTCTTTCTTCGTCAGGCTTTTTCCTGAAACAACAAGAATCATAACTACAACGACTGTTAAACATGCTGCTATAGCTCGTTTCCACATAGAATTTTTCATTACTGTTTTACATCCTTTCTTTTTCCTGAATAACCTCTTCCATCATATGTAGAAGTTCCAATGCACTTCTAAAATACTTTGTCTCGCTTGTTTCTGCCAAAGTGACACTTCCCTGCCAGCTTTCGTTCTGCTCGCTTAAAACCTTGACAATAAATGTAGAACTCTTTTTTTCCTTCATAACTCCTCCATTCTAATCGTTTTTAATGCAGTTTCATCCTTTAGATTAAGGTAGATTTTTTTTTCTATATATTGTAAAATAAACAAGATGAGACACCGTTTCTCATCTCTTTTATGTACTTTATCATACTATAAACCGGTTACATGCAGGTTACATAAATAATTTTTTCTTATTATTTATCCCCCCGTACCCCGTTTAAAGTATTCATAAAGGATTTTACTTGAAATTTTATACGGTATATTTCCTAATACAGTTATAACTTGATTTTAGAGGAGGCTCACAATGGATTTTAGCCCAAATAAGCAACCACCCATTCAGATTTCCATGCTCGGAAATTTTGAGATTTATAATGACGGTACTAAAATTGAAGAAACCGTAAACCGTTCCAAAAAAATGTGGAATTTGCTTGGATACATTATTACCTACCGAAATAAACATCTTTCTCAGACAGACTATATTGATATGCTTTGGCCTGATGAAGATAGTGCAAATCCCGTAAACGCTTTAAAGACATTACTTTCTCGTTTACGCCATTTGCTGGAACCAGTTGCGGTTCATAATGAGAATTTTATCATATCCTCACAGGGGTCTTATCAATGGAACAATCATCTCAACTGTATGATTGACATTGAAGAATTTGAAAAATTTTGTCAGAAGGCAAATGGTACAACGGTTTCCGAGGAAGATCGCATTCTTTTTTACAAAAAGGCATTAGATTTATATAAGGGTGACTTTATGACAAAACATGCCACAGAATTGTGGGTTATTCCACTGTCTACCTATTATCACAATCTATATATAGATACTGCCAAAAACTTTTTTTCTTTATTAAGGAAGTTTAATGATTATGAAACCATTGAATATTATTGTTCTAAAGCGTTACAGATTGAACGTTTTGATGAGACTTTGCATTGCATTTTTATCCAGAACATGATTGATCAGGGCAATTCTTTTGCAGCTCTTAATCATTATGAACAAACTACGGATTTACTCTATATCAATTTAGGCGTCAAGCCGTCCAAAGAATTGCGTAGTCTCTATCTGAATATTATACGAACGCAAAAAACACTGGAAACAGACTTAAATATTATTCAGAATGATTTAAAGGAAGCAGAATTTAAAATGGGTCCATTTTTCTGTGAATACTGTATTTTTCAGGAAACTTATCGGTTAATTGCCCGTCAGGCTTCCAGAGAAGGACGTTCCGTTTATCTCTGCCTGTTGACAGTATATGATTCAAATGATGAAATTCCTTCCTTAAATAAATTAGATGCTGCCATGAAACGATTGGAAAATGCGATCAATGCCAGCTTACGACGAGGGGATGTTGTCTCACGATACAGTGGTGCGCAATATGTCATCCTACTTCCAAATATTACTTATGAAGATGGTGGCATGGTTATGGAACGTATTATCAAACAATACTATCAAGCCAATCGTCGAAGCATTCTGCGATTGAAATATAAATTAGAACAAATTGTGATTGATGAATAAAAAGAAATGGGGGATACGCCTATGAAGCGTTTTTTTCTATGTATAATAGCAATTTTGCTGCTAAGTGCAACATTGCTTTTGCTTCCTCAAAACGCAAAAAATACACCACAAGAAGCGACAACAGATTACGTGGCAGCTACCTCAAAACCTACATCGACTTCCAGCAAGGATACTGTCACACAAAAACCTGGCCCTACTTTAGATTTGTATTCTCGAGATAAGGACCTTCCCTACGATAAGCTTTTTATCACAAAGGAGCGACAGCATTACAAAAGCGGTGATCTGACACTGCATATTCCAAAACTTGCACTGACAGAACCTGTGCAAGATGGAACAGAGAAAGCTGCTTTAAATAAAGGACCTGGACTTTATGAATATTCACAACTTCCTGGCGAGGGCGACCGAAATGTCAGCATTGCTGCACATCGAAATAAAAGCCGCAACGGAGTAATCAGCGAATGGTTCTTTTATTACATTGATACCTTATGTGAAGGGGACTATATTTATCTTTCGGACAAAAAACAGATTTATCGTTACAAGTACGACAAGACTACGGTTGTAGAAGAAACAGATTGGTCACCGATTTACAGCCAAGGTGTCAGTTGCATTACTCTTACTTCCTGTGAACCGATCGGTGTAGCAGACCATCGTATTGTTGTTCGAGCAATCTTAGACTCGATTGACAAATATTCCAAAGATTATATTTACGAATAAATAGAGCCGCCACACAAAACTCTTGTGTAAGCGGCTCCAGCTTTATTTTTTACACTTTTTTCGAAGCAATAACCTTCTAGTGATCGTTCTCATAGTTGATTGTATTGATTACTTTAACTACATTTTCTTCTGCTTTTAGACTGGTCTGACTAATCAATTCCCAATTAATTAAAATTCCCATAAGGGCAAACACAAAGTTTAATCCAGCCTGTTTTGTAATCATCCACCAAATGCCATCATACGTCATCAACTTTTCCAATACGTGCGTAATATAATACCACTCAAATGGAAGATTTTGTTGTACTAAATTGTATTGTACACGTACTGCAAGTTCAATCACATAAACACTCACGAAAGAAAGGAAAACCGACATCCAAAATACAAAATGATTCATCTTTCCTTTCAATAATTTACAACCATAGTAAATACAAGGAGGTATAAACAAAAATAGTACACAAAAGGTTTTTCCTACCATATTTAAAGAAAGAATACAAGGAATACAGCCCACCAAACATCCTAATATACTGCCAAGTACTCCAAATAAATAACTACCACTGGACACTCTCTGCCTTGTAACGGTTAATTGCTTTTGCAAACATTCTCTATGGATTGGATGATTTCCCCCATCTATTACCGCAAAAGAATCCGCATGTTTTTCTCCACAAATCACACATTCCCCAGGTGGTTCAATTCCCGTTACCCTAAAGATACGAATAATTCCTTGTATCATTTCCTGAAATCGCGTATATTCTCTCTTTCCTAAATGTGTATTCCATACTACATGCTGATTTTCAAAATAGACAGAAGATTTAAACAGTTTTGCATATTCTAACAGCTTTTCCCGCACCTGTTTCCAAGGTTCCCCTTCTAAATAGAATGTAATCTCTATCTTGCTTCCTAATTTTTTTCTAATAAGAAGCGGATAACCTTCCATATTCCCATATGCTAATTTGCCTTCTACCTTAAATTCATTCTTTCCCATAAATTCCATGTAGTCCATTTTGTCCATACTATCCCTCCTCCCTTCTTACTGTTTATAAGAACAAAGCAGACAAGTCTTTCTCTCTAAAAACCTATCTCGCTTCGCATTCCCACTATCCCATAAAGTAAGAAAGCTGCCTCACAGTATCCCATGAGACAGCAGACTCTATTCTATCAAGAAAGAAAATTAAGCCTTTCCAACTGATCCGAATAATTCCATCTTTTCTTTTACAGTAGCCTTAATTGCTTCTGCACCTGGAGCTAAAAGCTTACGAGGGTCAAATCCCTTACCCTGAAGGTCTTTTCCTTCTTCGATATACTTACGAGTAGCTTCCTGGAATGCTAACTGGCACTCTGTATTAACATTGATCTTAGCAACACCTAAAGAGATTGCTTTCTTAATCATGTCTGCAGGGATACCTGTACCACCATGAAGAACTAAAGGCATATCTCCAGTCTTAGCCTGGATTGCATCTAATGTCTCAAAGCTTAATCCTGCCCAGTTTTCTGGATATTTACCATGAATGTTTCCGATACCTGCTGCAAGCATTGTTACACCTAAATCTGCAACCATCTTACACTCTTCTGGATCTGCACACTCACCAGCACCGATAACACCGTCTTCTTCTCCACCGATAGAACCAACTTCTGCTTCGATAGAAAGTCCCTTAGCCTTGCACTCTGCAACTAATTCTTTTGTCTTTTCTACGTTCTCTTCAATTGGATAGTGTGAACCATCGAACATTACAGAAGAAAATCCTGCTGCGATACAAGCCTTTGCACCTTCATAGCTACCATGATCTAAGTGAAGTGCAACTGGTACAGTGATGTTTAACTCTTCTAACATACCGTTTACCATACCAACGACTGTTTTATAGCCACACATGTACTTTCCAGCACCTTCTGATACACCAAGGATAACTGGGCTCTTTAATTCTTCTGCTGTTAAAAGAATAGATTTTGTCCACTCTAAGTTGTTGATGTTGAACTGTCCTACTGCATATTTTCCTGCTTTTGCTTTTGTAAGCATTTCTGCTGCTGATACTAATGCCATCTTAAAATCCTCCATTTGTATAATTTTTTTCGACAGGTTGCTTTAATGCCAGCCCGTCTATAATCAACTTCATTATACCCCAATCCTTTTCAATTGTAAAGCATTCCTTCCATGCAAAAAGCTATCTATTGCGTAAGAAAATCCTCTACTGCTTTTTTTGCATTTCCCTGCTGTCCAGGCACAACCATAATGTTTTTTGCCATCAATGCCTGTATTGCTCCAAAACCAATACCTCCACAAATCAATACATTCACACCCGCCTCTGTTAAGCAGGCTTCTATTGCTTCCTGTGTATTCTCCGTAATGCTGCATTCCTTCTCTGATGTAAGCTTATCTTCCTCTATTTCATAAATCATAAACGTTTTACATGCATTAAAATGTGCAGATACTTCGCCATCCGTTTCTACGGCTACTGCAATTTTTTCCCATTTATCTTCTTTTACGCAAGGACAGACCTGTTCTATAAAAGCAGACGCTTCTTCTAAATAATCCGCATCTAATTCTTCGATTTTTCCAGCATCCACTTGCTTTGCAATGGCCGAATCCAACGGTAGTTTTGCTAATACTTTCAATTCGCACTCTTGTGCCACTTCGTCCACATGACTTTCTCCAAAGACCGACATCTTTTTTCCACAGCAATCACACTGTACATAACTATAATTTTCAACAATTCCTAAAATCGGAATGTCCATAGCATTTGCCATGTTGACTGCTTTCTTCACAATCATGGACACTAACTCCTGTGGAGATGTAACAATAATAATTCCATCCAGTGGTAATGACTGAAATACGGTCAATGGCACATCTCCTGTTCCCGGAGGCATATCTACAAACATATAATCTACATTTCCCCATGCTACTTCTGTCCAAAACTGTTTTACAGCGCCAGCAATCACTGGCCCTCTCCATATCACAGGTGCATCTTCCTTGTCCATCAAAAGGTTAATGGACATTACTTTTGTTCCATTCTCACTTTCAGCAGGTACAATTCCCTGTGGACCATTGCTTACTTTTCCTTTTATTCCAAATGATTTTGGAATAGATGGTCCCGTAATATCTGCATCCAAAATAGCAGTCTGGTATCCTTTTTTCTGCATACATACAGATAAATAGGAAGTAACAAAAGATTTTCCTACTCCACCTTTGCCACTTACTACTCCTATCACTCTTTTAATCTTACTATATTTATTGGCTGGTTCTAATAAATCTTCCTTACTTGGTTGGCGGGAAGCACAATCTGCTTTACAACTTCCGCAACTTCCAGTACAATTTTCTTCGCTCATTATTCTACAATCTCCTTTCTATCCTTGCCCTGATATAGATAATGGCAAGACTAATGGTACATATATTATAGTTTATATTTGTTCAGAAGATACCATTCAAAAAGATCAGATATCTACTACTATATCCGTATCTATGCAAACGCGTTTTCTGAACTATTACCATAGTATAGCAAAGTTTTTCACTTTTTTCTAGCTTTTTGATTATTATTATGATATAATAGCAGGTAGCGAATCTTTTTACGTAGGTATCTTATGTACATGGAGGATGAGAATGAACGAAACAATCACCGCTTTTGAAGAAAAGCTGAAAGAGCTCCTTGCTCTCGCAAAGAAAAATAAAGATGTAATTGAAGTTGAAAAGGTAAATGATGTATTCAAAGAATTAAATTTGGATGTACATCAGATCGATAAAATCTACGAATACCTGGAAAGCCATAATATTGCAATATTGAACTTATCAAATGACGATGAACCAGATGATTCTGCTATTTTAGAGATTGAGCAGGAAGAAGATACTTCTACAGAAGACTTAGCTGCCAGTGCGGCTGTTATGTCCGATGATCCTGTAAAATTATATTTAAAAGAAATCGGCAGTTATCCACTTCTTACAATTGAACAGGAAATTGAATTGGCAAAGCGAATCGAGTCAGGCGATGAAGCAGCGAAAAAAAGTCTTGCAGAGTCTAACCTCCGTCTCGTTGTCAGCATTGCCAAACGGTATGTGGGACGTGGTTTATCTTTCCTTGATTTAATTCAGGAAGGTAATCTGGGATTAATTAAAGCTGTAGATAAATTTGACTACACAAAAGGTTATAAGTTTAGTACCTATGCTACCTGGTGGATCAGACAGGCAATCACTCGTTCCATTGCGGATCAGTCACGTACGATTCGTATTCCTGTCCACATGTCAGAAGTTATCAACAAAACCTATCGCGTATCCAGAACATTATTACAGGAACTTGGTCGCGAACCAACCGAACAGGAACTTGCAAAAGCAATGAATCTTCCTATTGAAAAGGTTCGTGAAATCTTAAAAGTATCCGCAGATCCAATTTCACTGGATACACCTATTGGTGAAGAAGATGATAGTCACTTGGGTGATTTCATTAAAGATGAACGAATTGTTGGTCCAGAAGATGCTGCTGCATATTCTGTACTACAAGATCAAATTTCAAAATTATTAGAGACATTGACAGAGCGTGAACAACGTGTATTAATTCTCCGTTTTGGTTTACAAGATGGAAGAACTCGCACTTTGGAAGAAGTCGGAAAAGAATTCAACGTTACAAGAGAACGTATTCGCCAGATTGAAGCAAAGGCACTTAGAAAATTAAGACACCCTAGTCGTGCTCGTATGCTAAAGGGTTATGATATTATGTAATTCATACTTTTTAGCTACATAAAAATTACAGAAATATTTTACGTTTTCTCAAACGTTGCAAGCGTTGTTAAAATTATTATATGTATAAAATAGAAGGGATACAACATTTTGTCTCCTACCAACGCAGATAAAAAAGAAGAGATATTCAACGGATTGAATATCTCTTCTTTTTTAAGTTCTATGTGTAAAGCAAATCGAACTACTTCTCATCACTTACGACACAATTTTATAGCAAAATAAACTATTATTTGATTTCTCTTAACCATCCTTCAGGTGCTTCAATATGTCCCATCTGGATACCTGTTAATGTATCATATAATTTCTTAGTGATAGGTCCCATCTCTTTGTTACCATTCTTCATAACAATTTCTTTTCCATGGTCATTGATAATACCAACTGGTGAAATAACAGCGGCTGTACCACAAAGTCCACATTCTACAAAATCTTTTACTTCGTCAAAGTATACTTCTCTTTCTTCTACTTCTAATCCTAAGTATTCTTTTGCAACATACATCAAAGAACGACGTGTGATAGATGGTAAGATACTATTTGACTTAGGAGTTACAACCTTATTATCTGCAGTTACAAAAATAAAGTTTGCTCCACCTGTCTCTTCTACTTTTGTTCTTGTAGCAGCATCCAAATACATATTTTCATCAAATCCCTGTTCGTGTGCTTCTACAATCGCATGTAAACTCATAGCATAGTTAAGACCTGCTTTAATATGTCCTGTTCCGTTAGGTGCTGCACGATCATAATCACTTACGCGGATTGTAATTGGCTTTGCACCGCCCTTAAAGTAAGGACCAACTGGTGTACAAAATGTTCTAAACTGATACTCTTCTGCTGGTTTTACACCAATTACAGCGCTACTTCCAAACATATAAGGTCTGATATATAAAGTTGCTCCTGATCCATATGGAGGTACAAATTCCTTATTTGCAGCAACTACTTTATCAATCGCATCTAGAAAACGATCCTCTGGGAACGCTGGCATCTCCAATCTTCTTGCAGAATCTGCCATTCTCTTTGCATTTAAATCCGGGCGGAATGTTACAATACGTCCATCCTCTGTACGATATGCCTTCATTCCTTCAAAACAAGCCTGACAATACTGTAACACGCCTGCACATTCACTAATTGTGACTGTATCATCTGCGGTCATCACACCATCATCCCACGCTCCATTTTTAAAGTTTGATACATATCTCTTATTTGTCTGGCGATATCCAAATCCTAATTTTCCCCAGTCTAAATTACTGTCCATATTAACGCTTCCTTTCTTTTCGCTTAATGCTTCTTCTGACGTCTATACATAGTTTACTACTTGACATTTCCTACGTCAAGTTTTGTATGAAATATATTTTCAATAATCATAGCTGGAAAAATGAAAACTAATGCGTAACAGGCTTGTACTATGCCTTGTTATGCAACAAATTTCTATCACTTTTTACTCATCCTTTTCAATCCATTGAACCACACATGCCTTTTCAGGATTCAACAAATCTGCACTATTGGATGAATAAAATGATTTGCCTACTTCTTCAAACGTAATATTCTCATCATTTGTCAATACAATGTACATTGTCATTCCCTCTGCACTAGGTAATTTTCCTGTCAACATAACTTTGTGTTGATATATTCTACCGTCTGCTGACCATGTTCCATCACTGTTTTCTCTATAATCACACAGCATCCCCTTGGGCTCTAAGATTTGTTTATCCAATAGTACACTCTGTTTTTTCGACTTGCTTTCCATTTGACTTTTCTTTCCTTTATTTTGATAGAAAAATACCGCCATAGCACAAATCACGAATAACAATCCTACTCCTACAATCCATAACGTTTTCTTTTTTGCCATTATCCTTCCACCTATTCTTCCCTGTTGTATAATTTTTACTATGTATTTCATGCTGCACTACAATTCACTTTGTAAAAATCCACCTTTTACTGCACATTTCCATCCACGATTTTTAGCATTCGTTCACATTCCTTCGCTAATTCCAAATCATGCGTAACCATCACTATCGTTTTTCCCATTCGATGTAATTTATGTAACTGCTCCATAAACATTTTTGCATTTTCTGTATCCAAGGCACCCGTCGGTTCATCCGCCAGTATATAATCAGGATCTTTTACCAATGCTCGTGCAATTGCCACTCTCTGTTTTTCTCCACCAGATAACGTAGCCACCTTTTGATGTAACTGTTTTTCCATGCCAACCAACTTTAGTTTTTCTATCGCTTTTTCTTTTACTTTTGCCAAATTAGTTCTATCAAACATCATCGGTAAAATTACGTTTTCTAAGACGGTATCATCGGGTAGTAAACCAAAATCTTGTAGAATAAATCCAATTTTACTACTACGCAGTTCTGCCTGCTTTTTGTTACTCAACGAGTCTACTTGTATCCCATCTAAATAATACGTTCCACTTGAAATCGTATCCATGCATCCAAGGATATGCAATAATGTAGATTTTCCTGAACCCGATTTACCAATCACCGCAACCATTTCCCCTTTTTTTATTTCAAAGGATACATCATTCAATACACACTTCTCATTTTTTTGATTTTTGTCATATATCTTTTTTACGTTTTTTATTTGCATACCATCCATTTTTCTTTTTGTCCTCCTAATTCTGCACTTGTCTATTTGGTAATCTAACAAAGTTGTAAAACAGTTTGCATTAACTTTTCAATTTGTATGCATTGATCCAATTCGTATGTGCCAACCGTCTTATATACCACAACGACGTAATGGTGCAAATAAAGGTAATCATTAAAAACACAATAGCGATTGTCTGCCAGGAGATACGATTTAACTGGTTTGCAGAATAGGTAAATAATCCCATCTTTTTATAACTAAGTGCAAATACTCCAAAGCTCATAATCACTACCAAACTATTTTTCAATATTTCTATCAGGATAAAATCTCTATTTCTCCCGCCTAATAAATGATATATCAAATAACTTCTTTCCTGTTTGGCACTCTGTATCCCATTAAATCCGATCAAACCTGTTATGCTTAAAATTGTAAATACAACTAAAATGGTTCCATTCATAATAAAATCATTTTTTATGTCCGTATCATAATTGTCCTTCATGACGCTAACATCTGTCATGGCACCATAGTCATGGCATTCCTTTAATAATTTTGAAGTCACGGAAGGATTTTTTACAAACACCATTTTTTGCTTACACATTTCTGTATATACCGTCTGTTTTTCCGTTATAGATTTTTTTTGCTTACTTTGATACGGAAGAATTAATTGAAAATCCGGATGCGATACAAATTCTTCTAAACTCCCCATACCATTTCCAGAACCTCCATGGAAATTAATCACATATGCATTTTTATTCATGTAACCAATCACTTCTATTTTATCCATGTCACCACCATTTTTCACGGTAATATAGGTTCCTATTGGTATATCTTTATCCGTTGAAATGGCAGGAATATTTTTGCCCTTGTAGTCCGAAAGCCATTTTCCCTTTGTCATATCATACTGACAGGCTTCCATTAAAGAATCCGTATATCCACATGCTACATATTCTTTTCCTTTAGAATCCGCTATCGCCATCAACGGCATCTCCGTAATTTCTACTTTATCCAATACATCTTTGCTTAAAATCTCTTTCAGAGACTGATTTGTATAGCGGTATTGCGTATAATAATACATATTTTGATTATTAAATGCATTACACACTTTTCTTGATTCATACGCCCCCTGTAGCTTACTTGCAAAGCTCAATAACAATATTTCAACTAAAATCAATTCAATGCTCAACACAACATATGCCCATCTATGTTTCCATATATCTTTTCCTGCCAATATGATTAACTTTATTATCTTCATCTTTTATTCCTCAACTTGGTATATTTCTAAATTCTGTCTCATTTTCCATTCAAGTATACAGGAAGTTACTACTTGAATGAGGATTATTAACACAAATATCCACATATAAAAGTACCAATTTCCTCCATATAACCATTCAACATTTCCTAGTATTAACTTAAAAACTCGAAAAAGAATCCAACCAGGCACTGTTCCCAACAACATATGAATAAAAATTTGATTAAATATTATGGTATGAATATCCCGATCAGCTCCACCACATATAGAATAAATACAATACTTTCGCTTATTTCTATACAGTAAGTATTGTATTAAGACAACCACATTGATGCCAATACAAATAAATACACCTAATAACTGCACAAAATTTAACATAAATTCTGTTTGTTCCCAAGGTTGTTTCAAAGCAGTCCAGTTTACCTCTAACAAATCATCAAATTCAAAAAGCTTCTCAATTTTTTCTTTTTCCTGACTAGATAAAGTATGCTGAAAACTAATTTTAACTTGATTTGTAGGATAATGCTTCAAATAAAAAAGAACTGGTACAATCAGTTCATCTTCCTCTGTAGTAGAACAAATTCCGCTAACCGTATACTCTTTTCCATCCATATTTAGTTTATATCCAATCAGCTTTCGTCCTTTTGGAATGGTATCCGCTATGTTTTCTGCCTGAAATTCATCTAACACAACTTTAGCATTCTTTTCATTCCATGCAGGTAACTTTCCCGATAGCATTCTTTGCTCAAAATTATTATGAAATTCGCCTTTTATTACACAGTTTTCTCCATTCAGTTGAATTTGTGTGTCACCACAAATAATTTCAGAAACCTGAGTTAATTTCAATTTTTTTATTCCATTAATAAGCTGTGGCTTACATTCTTCCTTTAAATTTCCTTCTATATATAGGCAATCTCCCATTTGACTTTCTATATTTTTATAATATTCTGCCAAATAATCTCCAAAAAAGAAAATGCCAAAAGTAGAAATTGCCGTGCTAATAATTACCAATAGAAATAGTGCTTTTTTCTCTACATACATCCGTTTCAAGTTGAATAGCACTAACATTATTTGTTTTCTTATCATCATATTTCTTTCATTCCTTAATAAATAAAGTAGTGGTACATGTACTCTACTTTATCAATCCAAGTATGTATATGTACCACATTTATTCCTTATTTTTTCCAACTTGTCGTTGTTTTCACATAATTAGAAACTGTTCCATTTTTTCCTTGATGACTTCCTTTCGCTTTAACCATTGCTCTCATGGTTGCCTTTACCTGTCCTCCCCATCCTTCCATTGCACCTGCACCAGAAGCGGTGGCTGAGTCAGTTGTATACTCACCCTTTGAATTGTATGCATATACAGTAGTTTTATTTTTTATCTTAGAAACAGCACTTCCACCAGATGTAACTGCTGTATGTGCTTCCGCTGTATCTTTCACTATTGGAACAATATGTGCTGACGTATTTAAATATCCATATACAGTACAACTTGCATGTATGCATGGTGATGTAACTCCTACTGCAATTAACGAACATCCTATCATACCCATAACCTTTTTAACTCATTTTCCTTGTCTCCTTTTCCTTAGTCAATCTTTAGTAGCTACTTAAGTATATGATAGTTGAATTAAGTCCTTTTGTCAACCTTTTCCTTAGTCAATCTTTAGTAGCTACTGTCATATATAACCACAATAACTTCTTTATTATACTATTTCCTATGCAGTAAACAATACCACTTACATATTTTACAACATTTTCTGCGCATTTTGTAATAGTCCTCCTTATGCAAATTTTTTATTCCCAAAGAATCGTCAGTGTTTTTTTGTGAAATAAATAAAATGCGTGAAAATTCTATCCAAATCCGCAACTCATCTAGACAATTCACCAAAATTCGACTATGAATATTTTGTCTAGATAATACGCAAAGTATATACGGAAAGGATAAAAATTGTTTGAACATTTCGCTAAACTATGGCGTTATCTTTTTAGATAAATAGATTTTGAATCCACTTTCTCATTTGCAAATATACTGCTATAATATAACTTGTTTCGTTCATTAAACTATATTGCAAGTGAAAGGTGGATTCAAATGTTTCATACAATAAGTGACATTTTAGGCCTATTAAAATTTTTTATTGTCGGTGACTACTTTTTTTCATTGCCAAAAAGAAAATCAGCACCTACCATATTCTTTTTTATTATTTTAACAGGTGCTATATCAATCATATTTTCAAAAATAGCAAATCCTGTTCTACTCTTTTTCCTGTATATTTTATTCATATATATAGCCATGTGCATGTACTATAGAACTTCTAAACAGCTACTATTGATTTATACTTGTATCATGGATATTGTTTTTAGTTTCTTGGATCAAATGGGATATATCCTGATTAAATCGGCGTTACAATTGTGCAAATGCAAGATACCTAATTCCATTTTAGAAATACTAACATCCTGCACACTACTGATCCTATTATATTTTCTTGGAAAATTTTTTCACAAGAAACTAAATACAAGATTGCAATCTATAGAGAAAAAATATATTTTTCTATTCCTATTTGTACTTGTAGTAGATAGTGCAATCGTTACCACACTAGGTGATTTCGCATTAAATACATATATAAAGAAAAATCATATCCTTTTTGAAATCATTTATTTGGGAGTTGTGATTGGTATTTTCTTCCAACTTTTCTTGGTCATTGCACTCATTGTTTCTCGCAACACCTATCGCGAAAAGGAAGCGCTGGCAACACAATTTTTAAACGAGCAACAACAACATTATGCATACTTAAAAAACCGAGAACGAGAAACCCGTAAGTTTCGACATGACTTGAAAAACCATATGTTTGTGCTAACCAGCCTATATGAAAAGCAAGAATTTGATCAATTTGGACATTATCTGGAAACTATGAAAGAGAAAATCAATACTTTAAATACTCCAATCCAGGTACACAATGAAATTGCAGATGCCATCCTAAACAAGTTTTACTATGAAGGTAAAGAAAAAAATATTTCCTTGCATGTGCAAGGGCATTTTCCAACACCTTGCAAAATTTCAGCATTTGACCTATGCACTATTCTGTCAAATCTTTTAAGCAATGCTATGCAAGCACAAACAAAATGCGAAGGTGGGGAAATTAACATAGGCATCCACTACTCCACTACAGAAATCTTTCTTACAATAGAAAATCAATATTTTCAAGAGCCACTACAAGAGAAAGGGACTTTTCGCACAAGAAAAAAAGATATCCAAAACCATGGTTTCGGACTGGAAAATGTAAAAGAATGTGTAGAAAAAAATCATGGCACTATTACCATTGAAACAGAACACAACCAATTTAAAGTTTTACTATCCTTATACAACAATTAACACCGATGAAAAGGAGCAAAAGAAATGAATATTGCAATCATAGACGACGAAAAGGAATGGCGCATCAAAACCAAAGAGGTAGTAATCCAAAACCTAAAAAGTATGAAACATAATGCCTCCATATCCGTCTATTCCTCAGGAGACGTATTCTTACAAGACGAAAAAACATTTGATATGGTCTTTATGGATATTGAAATGAATGGAACAGATGGTTTTGAAACAACGCAAGCCTATAAAAAGTGTTTTCCCAAATGTTTGGTATGCATTTTAACTACCCACAGTGAACTTTCCCGCTTAGGTTATCGAGTAGATGCCTTTCGCTATATTAACAAAGACAGTATGGTAGAAGAAATCTCCGAAGCACTCTCTTCTGGCATTAAAGTGCTTGGGAAAAATAAAAAAATAGCATTTCACGTTGTAAATGTTGGAGAAATTCAATTACCAATTAATGAAATCTTATATATCGAAACAATCAAACGCAATGTGCGAATATATACCAGAGAACAAGAATATTTAAGTAATCGTACTATTACCAGTTTCGAAAAAGAGCTTCATACATATGGTTTTTATTCTGTTCACAAATCCACTTTAGTAAATTTAGATGCCATCACATCTATTGATACCAAAAAACGGGAATTAGGATTTCCAAATGGAAAAAGCGTCACCATAGCTGGTAAAAAAATGCCAGAGGTAAAACAAAAGTATTTAGAAATTAAATTTATGTATGCCAACGGATAAACTTTTTATAATGCATTTTCCCTAATAACACATTTTTATTTTGTATACATCAAAAGAGGCACCCATGCTTGAGTGCCTCTTTTGCTTTGTAATTTTTCTATTTTAAATGTCTCTGATTTACCTTCAAACGGTTCATAGCCTTATTAAGAGCAACCTGTGTATGATAATATTCCATAATACTCTGCTTTTGACGAAGTCTTTCTTCCGCACGAATTTTAGCTTCCTCCGCACGTTTTACATCGATTTCCTCTGGCTTTTCTACCGTATCTGCAATAATTACCACATGGTCTCCTGAAACCTCTGCATAACCATCGCTGATTGCTGCATAATACCATTCTCCATCAATCTTATACTTCACTTCGCCTGCGTTGATACAGGTAACCGTTCTCTCGTGATTCGCCAGGACTCCGCGTTCTCCATCCATACCTGGAAAAATCAAACTTTCACATTGTCCTGTAAAGAATACACGGTCACTGGCAATAATCTCAAGTAAAAATGTCTTTGCCATGTTACCTCCATTCTGCTAAATCTGCTATAGCCTGCATATATCTTTGCAAACCAGAACCAGACAACCATTCGTGGTTTAATTAGCTTTTTCCATCTCTTTTGCTTTTGCCTTTACATCCTCGATTGTACCAACCATAAGAAATGCAGCTTCTGGATATTCATCCATCTCACCATCAAGAATTGCCTTAAATCCTGCAATTGTATCCTGCAAGGAAACAAATCTACCAGGAATACTTGTAAACTGTTCTCCTACGAAGAATGGCTGTGATAAGAATTTCTGAATCTTTCTTGCACGATATACGGCAATCTTATCATCTTCATCCAATTCCTCCATACCAAGAATTGCGATAATATCCTGTAATTCCTTGTATTTTTGCAGTAATTCCTGCACTCTACGGGCTACCTTGTAATGTTCTTCTCCAACAATATCTGGCTCAAGAATACGTGAAGTAGACTCCAATGGATCTACAGCCGGATAAATACCTTGCTCAACAATCTTTCTTGAAAGTACTGTTGTGGCATCCAAATGGGCAAATGTATTTGCTGGAGCTGGGTCAGTCAAGTCATCCGCTGGTACATATACAGCCTGTACAGATGTAATAGAACCATTCTTTGTAGAAGTAATTCTTTCCTGTAATTCACCAACCTCATTTGCCAATGTTGGCTGATAACCTACGGCTGATGGCATACGACCTAATAAAGCTGAAACTTCAGAACCAGCCTGCACATAACGGAAAATATTATCAATGAATAACAATACGTCCTGATTTTCTTGATCACGGAAGTATTCAGCCATTGTAAGTCCTGTCTGTGCAACACGCATACGTGCTCCAGGTGGCTCGTTCATCTGACCAAACACTAAGGCTGTCTTTTTGATAACGCCAGAATCTTTCATTTCATGCCATAAATCGTTTCCTTCACGAGAACGCTCTCCAACACCGGTAAAGATAGAATATCCACCATGCTCGGTAGCAACGTTACGAATCAATTCCTGAATCAATACCGTCTTACCTACACCAGCACCGCCGAACAAACCAATCTTACCACCCTTTGCATAAGGGGCTAATAAGTCGATAACTTTAATACCTGTTTCCAAAATCTCAACAACAGGACTCTGTTCTTCAAATGTAGGTGGCTTTCTGTGAATTGGCCACTTTTCTCCATCTACTGGTGCATCCTTATCAATGGTATCTCCAATTACGTTAAACATTCTTCCTAATGTTTGTTCTCCAACAGGTACCTGAATACAAGATCCGGTTGCTACTACTTCCATTCCTTTTGAAAGACCCTCACTAGAAGCCAGTAAGATACAACGGACTACATTGTTTCCTATATGGCTGGAAACTTCCATTACAAGACGTTTTCCGTTCATGTTTACTTCAAGGGCATCCTTGATCATAGGAAGTTTTCCGCTCTCAAATTCTACATCCACAACAGGTCCTAAAACCTGTACGATTTTTCCTCGTTCCATATTTGTAGAATCTCCTTTCTTTTCATATTTCTGCTCTATCTGCTCACCAAAGACTTAAGATTGTTTTTGTTTCTTAAGTGCTTTCGCTCCCGCAGCTACTTCCGTAATTTCCTGTGTAATTGCTCCCTGACGGGCACGATTATACATCAAATCCAAGTCATGTAACATTTCCTTCGCACTCTTTGTAGCTGCCTCCATAGCAATCATTCGATCGTTTTGCTCACTGGAGAAAGACTCTACCATACATCCAAAAATCAAACCTTTTAAATAGTTTGGTACCAGACGGTCCATAACTACTTCTGGTGATGGTTCAAATTTTGCGTGTAATGCACCTGCTTTACGACGCTCAAATTTACGACGTTCTAACGGTAAAATCTTTGTACAAACAGGCTCTGATTTAATCGGTGTAACCATTTTTGTATAAATCAGATACACATCATCAAGCTGTCTTGTCTGAAATAAATTTAAAATGGTTTCCGAAATCTCACGAGCACGATACATCGTTGGATTTTGTGCGGTATATAAAAATTCACAATCTACAGTAACACCTTTTCTCAAAAAATACTGACGTCCTACCTGTCCAACAACAAATAGCATTGTATTTTGGGAATTGTGTTTTGCCATCTCATTTTCTGCAGCCTTAATCACATTGTGATTGTAAGAACCTGCAAGTCCTTTATCCGCAGTAATTACAAGATAGCCGATTTTTCTATCTTCCTCTGGTATTTCTTCTCTTCTTTCAAAGAAAACTTCATGCATATGAGGTGCATAGAATAAAATATCATGAATCGTCTCCTGCAATTTCACAAAATAAGGTTCGGTAGCAAGCAGAGTTTTTCTCGCCTTCTTAAGTTTTGAAGAAGAGATTAAATACATGGCATTGGTTATTTTCATAATGTCCTGTATTCCCTTGATTCGATTACGAATCTCTCTCATATTTGCCATAATCCTGCCTCCAAACTATTTCTTAAACGCCTTCACTGCATCAATAATCTGTTGAATCAATTCATCTGTCAATACTTTTTCTGTATCAATTTTTTCAACGATATCTGCATGTTTTGCTTCAAAATAATTCAACATATCGTTTACATATGCTTTTACTTCTTTTGGATCAATATCCAGTAAAAGCTTATTATTTGCAGCAATCAATGTAATTACCTGCTGATGAAGAGATAATGGTTTAGAAAGAGGCTGTTTTAATAATTCCATCAAAATCTTACCATGTTGTAGCAATTCTTTTGTGTTGGAATCAAGCTCTGAACTAAACTGTGTAAATACTTCCATCTCTCGATACTGTGCAAGGTCAATACGAAGACTTCCTGACGCCTTTTTCATAGCTTTTGTCTGTGCATCTCCACCTACACGGGACACGGATAAACCAACGTTTACAGCAGGACGCTGACCTGCGAAGAACAATTCACTCTCTAAGAAAATCTGTCCATCTGTAATAGAAATAACGTTTGTTGGTATGTATGCAGATACATCACCAGCCTGTGTCTCAATAATAGGCAACGCAGTAATAGAACCACCGCCATGCTCATCATCCAAACGGCAAGAACGCTCCAATAATCTAGAATGTAAATAGAATACATCACCAGGATATGCCTCACGACCTGGAGAACGCTCCAACAATAAGGACATTGTACGGTATGCTACCGCATGTTTTGATAAATCATCATAAATAATCAAAACATCTTTTCCTTTTTCCATAAAATACTCTGCAATCGCTGTACCAGAATATGGCGCAATATACTGAAGTGGTGCCACATCACTGGCTGTGGAGTTTACAATAATTGTATAATCCATAGCACCATGTGCTGTTAATGTAGACACTAATTTTGCAACTGTAGATGCTTTCTGACCGATTGCAACGTAAATACAGATAACATCCTGTCCCTTTTGATTGATAATCGTATCTGTTGCAATAGCTGTTTTACCTGTCTGACGGTCTCCGATAATCAACTCTCTTTGTCCTCTACCAATTGGGAACATAGAGTCGATAGCAAGAATACCTGTCTGTAATGGTGTACTTACAGATTTACGATCACATACACCCGCTGCTTCACGCTCAATTGGGTAAAATGCATCTGCTGTAATATCACCTTTTCCATCAATTGGAGTTCCAAGTGCATTTACAACTCTTCCAAGCATCTGGTCTGAAACTGGGATACCTGCTCTTTTCTTTGTACGAACAACTTTGCTGCCTTCTGTTATTCCATAATCGGAACCTAACAATACGCAACTAATACTTTTCATTTCCAAGTTCTGAACAATACCACGTACTCCTGTCTCAAATTCCACAAGCTCACCATACATAGCTTCATCTAAGCCATATACTGTTACAATACCATCACTGATATTTGTTACTCTACCAGTCTCTTTTACGACTGTTTTTAAATCAAAATCTTCAATTTCACTTTTAAGTACGGAAATAATTTCATCCTGATTAAAGCTTGCCAATTGTTTCACCTACCTTCTAACAAGGGACTTCTGCATTTCATCCAAGGTTCCCTTTATACTCTTATCATACTCTGTATCGTTTACTTTTAACACCATACCGCCGATTAGAGAAGGATCCTCGATCAAATCCAGTTCCACTCCTGCCTTGTTATATTTTTTACATATCATCTCTTTTACTTGTTCAATATCTTCATTATCCATTCGCATCGCATAACGAAGGGTTGCTTTTACTTTATTTTCTTTTTCCAGCATAAAACCATCGTATGCTTCAAAGATATCTTTCCAAATTCCTATAGCGTTATGTTCGCATAATAAACGCATAAATTTTGTCATGCTTTCTGGAAATAAGGATTTAATCACACTTACTTTTTCCTCACTTCGCACTAAGGGATTTGCAAGTACATCTGCTACTATGGGTGCTTCTTCCAATAAAGCTTTTGTATTAGAAATATCTTCTTTTGAAACGGAAAAATCTTCCAATACTCTTGCATAATTCATTGATCTCTGGGTTATCATTCTGCCCCACCTGCTTCCTGTAAGAAGTCACCAATGAGCTTTTTATTTGCATCCTCATCCACATTTTTCTGAATGACTTTCTGTGCTGCTAACAATGCAATGCCAGCAATTTCTGACTGTGCCTGTTCCATAGATTTCTTTTTCTCCAATTCGATGGAACGTTTCGCCTCATCCATGATTCTGCTTGCTTCTGCACGAGATTCTTCTACCTGTTTTGTATACTCAATCTTCGCACGTTCCTTTGCATCTTTCATGATTTTTACCGTTTCTTCTTCTGCATCATCTAATACCTGCTGATATTCCTTCTTTAAAGCCTGGGCATCTGTCTTTTCTTTTTCTGCTGCCTCGATATTGTCTGCAATCATTTTCTTACGTTTGTCCAATATCTCATTCACCGGCTTGAATAAAAAGAAACGGAAGAAAAGGAACAAAATCAAGATATTGATAATTGTGTATACAACATATGGGCTTATGCTCATGATATTGATTTCTGCTACCATCATATCCAAATTCACCTCTATCTGCTCTTTATTTCTTCTTCATAAACTTATAAGTCAAAATTGCTGTAACGATAGAAACCACTATAAATATAGCTATACATGCTATTATTGCTTCTGTTGTCATCGTTTTCGCTCCTATCTCTTATTTATTTTAAGAAGAAAATAATCAATACTGCTACTACGAAACCATAAATAGCAGTTGCTTCTGCCAACGCACATCCAAGTAATAATACTTTGTTGATGTCGCCTGATGCTTCCGGCTGTCTGGCAATGGCCTCTGATGCCTTTGATGTTGCTACACCAATACCAATTCCTGCTCCAATACCTGTTAATACTGCTAATCCAGCTCCTAATGCTATCATATTCTACCTCTTTTCCGCGCCCTGCGCTATTTTATAAAATAATATCACATTCATTCTTCATTCGTAACCATTTTTATTGGTCCTTAACTCGTTCTTTTACTTCAAGAAGAAAATAATCAATACTGCTACTACGAAACCATAAATAGCAGTTGCCTCTGCCAACGCACATCCAAGTAACAATACTTTGTTGATATCACCTGATGCTTCCGGTTGTCTGGCAATGGCCTCTGATGCCTTTGATGTTGCCACACCAATACCAATTCCTGCTCCAATACCTGTTAATACCGCTAATCCAGCTCCTAATGCTATCATATTCTACCTCTTTTCTGCGCCCTGCGCTATTTTTGCAGCATATACTCATATTCATATGCTGTTTTTATCTGTTATCCTTCCATCTTCTCTTGCATGAATAATGAAGTAAGGAAAACAAATACATACGCCTGTATTCCACCATCAAATACGTCAAAGTACATACTAAATACCATTGGTACAAAAATCGGAACAACCATCTTGATCAATTCCATAACGATATATGCACCTAAAACATTACCAAACAATCGCATACATAGCGAAAGTGGTCGAATGAATACTTCCAAAATATTAATCGGAAGTAATACTGGCATTGGTTCTGCAAAACTTTTCAACCAGCCTTTGACGCCTTTCTTGCGAATACCAGACCACTCGATGAGAAAAATACTCATAAAGGCCAATCCTGCTGTTACATTCAAATCTTTTGTAGGTGGTGTGATACCAAACAAGCCTATTACGTTGGCCACAGCAAGATAAATCAACACTGTACCCAAATACGGAATATAACACTTGCCTTCTTCACCTAAAATACCAGTGAAAAAGTTATTGATAAATTCCACCAATGATTCGATGACCATCTGTATCTTACTTGTGGGCTGTACTTTTAAGTTTCGCACAAATACCAAAGTCAAGATCATCAAAATCAACATGATAAGCCATGTAACTGCGATAGCCGTTGGAACTGTAAATTTTCCAAAAAATGTGGTATTTCCACAATCCATGGATTGCTTCAGTTCCTCAACGAACTCATCAACGTTCATCCTACTTTCACCTCCTAAAGTAAAAGTTCGTACTTCGTATTTGCAGTAAGATTTCACTTTCGTCAGAAATTTATGCGTTTCTACTATCCTTTTCGCCTACGCTACTTCTAAAGCATAACTATTCTGCCTATTACTGCAAAAGCAACTCGTTTACCAAGCACGATTCTTTATTGGATTTTTCCCAAAAAATACAGGTGTATTTTTCCAAAAAACCAACCACTGAAATAATACACCCTTTTTCATCAAATATCTAGCATTTCCATCTCATTTTTGCTTTTTTGTCGAATTTTTAATCTTTTCTTATTAATAATATAAATTATATATCAGATGTGTAAATATTCCTTTCGAATTGTGTCTTTTTTTTGTCATTTTTCCTATTAAGACTGGTTTATTTTACCAAAAAAAACATTTCACAAGGCTTACTTTTCTGTCCTTCTTAGGCATCTTTCCATACCCATATCTCTCCCATATACGGACCTATTTTATAGTGCTTTTATATCCTTTATAATGCTATTCATTTCATACTCTTTGAGTACCTTTTCCAGTTCCTCTCTATCCACCTTAAAGGCAAAGTCCTCCAGTGTATATGGAATAGGAATATCCCGCTTCATCTGTGCTAATTTTTGACTTAGAAATACTTCTTCCTTTCCTGCCTTCAGCTTTTTCAGAGGGCTTACTTTCACTCCAATCTCTTTCCAAAATGTAGTCAATTCTTTTTCCTTTTTGGTATCATTTTCGCATTCTTCTATTGCGGCATAGATTTCCTCTATCGCTCCATATTCATTGAGCAATGGTATTGCAGCGGATTTGACTCCCTTACAACCTGGTATGCCATCTCCAGGGTCTCCCTGAATCGCCAGCAATGGTACAATAAGCTCTGGTAATACTCCTTCCTCTCCCAACACAATCTGTGGCGTGTATTCAAATACATTGGTAGGAATCCCTTCATACACTTCTTTCCCCATATAACTTTTTCCGTATTTCTTTTCTAGTTCCTCTCTCTTTTTCCGATCTACCACTCGCCACATTCTCGTATACTTGCTGACAAGCTGAAAATAGTCATGATCCTTTGTAATAACATATACTTCTTGCTCTGGGCCTTCAAATCGCTCTACCAACGAAGCTGCAAAATCGTCTGCCTCATATCGGTCATCCATCAATACCTTAAACCCAATTCGTTCCAAAATATTTTCCATTGCAATATACTGTTCTTTCAATGGTTCTGGCGTAGCCGAACGATTCGCCTTATAAAAATCAGCCCCCAGCTCGGTTCTACGGAAGGTATCTCTCGATTTATCAAACACAAAAGCAATATAGTCTGGTCTCACTTTTTTATACATAGCAAGCATTGTCTTTAACATAGTAAAAATCGCATTTGTATATCTTCCATCCGATGTATGTAAAATTTCATCATAATGGGTCTTTCTTTTTTCTTCATCCTTCTCAAATAGAATTGTTCTGGGTAAATTGCCATAGTAAGAGGTACTAAGCATAGAGGACCCATCAATAATCATAAACTTTGCCATAGTTTTTCTTCCTTTCCGTCACTTATCTTTTCAGGTGTTTGCAAAATTTTCATATCTCAACTTTATTTATGCAATCGCCAACTTTTCTTGTATATTATCCCATATTATATCTAAATTGAAAACATTATATGTGTTTTTTTTGAGATTTTAATTTTCTGTAACATATTTCTACTATTCTTCCGATGAATTATAGCGGGTGGTGTTTCATAAACAGTTTTCAAGCCCCCATATAGAAAACGACAGACGATACATTACAATTTTAAAGAACAACAATAAAGGAGATTTTCATGGGCAGATATCAAAAAATAGGCGAAATTAAATCTACGAACAAAGATTTCATTGAATATATTGAAAAAAATTTTATATTAGTTGGAGAATCCGAAGACGAAGGCTGCGATACTTTTCATGTTGTAGTAGATACCGCACCCCCAGAACCTGAACCAGAACCAAGTCGTGGTTTCTTTTTCCGTCGCAAATAACTAAAACGGTATTTTCTTTCACATCGCGAAATTTTTTTGCAAGTATTTACTCTTTTTTGTGTATAAGTAAATGTGGAAACTCGACGTTTCTGGAATGAAAAGGAAATGGTGGTAAAGACAAATGACATCTGAAATATTAGGAACTGGCAGTGCATTGCCTAAAAAAATTGTGACAAATGATGATTTAGCAAAGATTGTAGACACAAATGACGAATGGATTTCTGGAAGAACCGGAATTTGTGCCAGACGAATTGCTATTGATGAAACAACAGAAACTATGTCTATTGAAGCGGCAAACTATGCTTTAGAAGACGCAGCTATTGACGCTTCGCAAATTGATTTAATCATAGTTGCAACATTGACACCAGACGGCAGTATGCCAAATACTGCTTGTAAAGTACAGGCAGCCATCGGCGCAGTGAATGCTATGTGTTATGAAATCAACGCTGCTTGTTCCGGTTTTATGTATGCCATGCAAACTGCACACGCATTTATTTCTTCTGGTTTAATAAAGTATGCACTAATTATTGGTGCTGAGACACTTTCTAAGATTATGGACTGGACAGATCGAAGCACCTGTGTACTTTTTGGTGATGGTGCTGGTGCAGCGGTTCTAGGTCCTTCCAACGAAGGTATTTTATACATAGAGGGCGGTTCTGATGGAACAAAAGGCTCTGTACTTTCTCTCGGTAATGCACCACTTGTAAATCCGTATACTTCTCATGCTGCAACCAAACAATATGTGGAAATGGATGGACAGGAAGTATTCAAATTTGCAGTCCGCAAAATTCCTGCAATTATAACAAATCTATTAGAAAAAGCTTCGCTTACTCTTTCTGATTTAGACTTGATTTTATTGCATCAGGCAAACAAACGAATCATTCAATCCGCAGCCAGACGTTTGAAAGCAGACGAAGCACTTTTCCCTATTAACTTAGACAAATATGGAAATACTTCCGCTGCAAGTGTTGCAATCTTACTTGACGAAGTAAACAAAAATGACAGCCTAAAAAAAGGCGACACAATTGCTTTAGCTGGTTTTGGCGGCGGTTTGACCTGGGCAGGGGTACTGCTCACATGGACAAAAAATCGTTAATATTTATTTTTAGGTGGTACTAAAAATTTTATTCATGCATTACCTCTATAATAATTAAAATTCTATTTCCCTGTTGGGAAACTTTTCAATGCTAAACAAGGCAATTGCCTTTACAACTAAAGAGAGTTGTTCTTAAATAAGAACAACTCTCTTATATTATTAAACCAACTTATTAACAGTTTTCTGACTATCGAATCGTACAATAACTGGTTCCATTTTTTAATTTTGCTTTCTTATAGGTAGCAAGTTCTGATACTGTTACAAGCTGATATCCTTCCTTAACAAGCGCTGGAATAATACGTTCTGCTGCACTTGCTGTCTGGTCGTAAACATCATGCATTAGTACAATATCGCCATCTTTTACATGTCCTAATACACTGTCTACTGTCTTATCCGCATTTCTTGTCTGCCAGTCTCTCGTATCAATAGACCACAAAATAAGCGGTGTATGTATTGCACTTTTTACAGTATCGTTCATACTACCATATGGCGGTCTGGTCAATGTCGGTACAACACCTGTAACCTTTTTTATCAACTGTTCTGTTCTAGACACCTCTGTCTGGATTTCATTTACTGACAATGTAGCAAGATTTTTGTGATTATAGGTATGAGATGCAATTTCGTTTCCATATTTTGCGGATGCTTTCACTATTTTTTGCACATCCTGACTTTTTTCTAAATTACATCCAAGCACAAAAAAGGTTGCTCTTGCATCATATTTTTTTAATTGCTGATACACTCGCTTCGTATATAATACAGATGGTCCATCATCAAAAGTCAATGCTATGATTGGTTTCTTCAAGTCAATAATGCGTAATTTATACATCGCTTTCGCACCAAATCCATCTGTTGCTTTTGCTGTAATTATTACAGTTTTCCCTGCTCCCGCAGACTTTGGAGTTACAACCCCATTTTTACTTACTGTTGCATATTTTATATTGCTACTCTTCCACACGACCTTGTGGGAGGTCGCTTTTGCAGGTTTATTCATTACCTTTAATTTTATTTTTTTACCAACAAACACATAATTTTTGCTGGCTGTTATTTTTATTTTTTTTACAGGTACGGACCCTTTCAAAAGATAGGTAACTGTTTTGCTCTGCTTCTTTCCATTCCTATGGTACGAAATCTTAGCACTCACCATTACCTTCTTTCCTGCTCCTGCCGTCTTTAAGCTTACTCTTCCCTCTTGTGTAACACTAGCGTATTTGCGATTTCCCACCGTCCACTTTATACTGTCATATGCACCATTAATTACTAATTTATTGTATGACGATTTCCCTGGATATAAATAGATTACCTTTTTGTGGAAATGTGCGGTCAAATCCTTTTCCGGACTTTCTGTAATTGCTCCCGCAGATGCCGCCTTTACCTCTTCAAAACCATCATAAGACGCTCCAATGCCTTTTCCATTTCCGAAAAGATTCCCTCCAAGCAAAAATAGCCCCAAAAGAATGCCCCCCGTCAAAGCGATTACCCATTTTTTCATAATACCCTCTCCCTCAATCCTTCTTAATTGCATACTTGCATATAGGCTTAGTATAACAAAGAACACAAAAACAGGCAAGCACCCAAAGGGTACTTTCCTGCCTTATTTATAAGAATGATTATACTTCAAATAATAAATCTGCGTAACATGGTACTGGCCAATATTCTTTTCCAACGATTACTTCTAATTCATCAATTGGAGTTCTAAGTGCGTCCATGTCAGCCTTAACAACATCCTTGAAGAAGTTTGCCTGAACAGTTCCCTCTTCTTTTGTTGCTGCTTCTGCAATAGATGTCTCTAATGCAATCTTAGCCTTCTGTGCCTGTGCTAATAGATCAGAAGCCTTCTTTAATAAATCAGACTGTACATCTACATTTACACCGCCACAAGCTGCGTTAATTTCGTTGATAGATGCAGCAAGGTCTGTTACATAATTGATAACGGCTGGGATAAACTTCTTACCTGCCATATCAACCATAGTCTTAGCCTCAATATTGATTGCCTTAGAGTATGACTCATAATCAATTTCTGCACGAGCCTCTAATTCAACCTTATCCATAACACCTAATCTACCAAACATCTCAACGGTCTTCTCTGATGTTAATTCTGGAATAGCATCTACCATAGTCTTCATGTTGGGAAGACCTCTCTTCTCTGCCTCTGCTACCCATCCATCAGAGTATCCGTCACCATTAAAGATAACCTTCTGATGATCTGTTAAAGTCTTTTTAATAATCTCATGTAATGTCTTTTCTACATCATTTGATTTTTCTAACTGATCTGCAAAATCAGATAAAACATCTGCTACGATTGTATTTAAAATAGTATTTGGTCCTGCAATAGATAACGCAGATGCAACCATACGGAACTCAAATTTGTTTCCTGTAAATGCAAATGGTGATGTTCTATTTCTATCTGTAGCATCTTTCATGAAATCAGGCAATGTACTAACACCTGTTACAAGCTTCTCACCAGAAATACTGCTTGTTGCATCACCAGTTTTAATAATCTGATCCACAACATCCTGTAACTGCTCTCCTAAGAAAATAGAAATAATTGCTGGTGGTGCCTCATTTGCTCCTAATCTGTGGTCATTTCCTGGGTTAGATGCAGACAGACGAAGCAATCCTGCATTTTCATCCACCGCACGGATTACAGCAGCAAGGAACAACTGGAACTGTGTATTTTCATGTGGATTCTTTCCAGGATCTAATAGATTTTCCCCCTGATCTGTAACCAATGACCAGTTATCATGCTTACCAGAACCGTTTACACCTGCAAATGGTTTTTCATGTAATAAACATTCCATGCCATGACGTTTTGCAACTTTCTTCATAATCTCCATAACTAACTGGTTATGGTCTGTCGCAATATTAGCGGTTGCATAAATTGGCGCTAACTCATGCTGTGCAGGAGCAACTTCATTATGCTGAGTCTTTGCAAGAATTCCAAGTTTCCATAACTCTTCATTTAACTCTTTCATGTATGCTGCAATTTTTTCTTTTAAAGTTCCGAAATAATGATCATCTAATTCCTGTCCCTTTGGAGGCATTGCACCAAACAAAGTACGACCAGTGAAAATTAAATCATCTCTCTGCAAATATTTTTCTCTATCAACTAAGAAATATTCCTGCTCTGGTCCTACAGAACAACTTACATTCTTTACATCTTCTTTTCCTAAAACATGTAACACACGAACAGCCTGATTGCTGATTGCTTCCATAGAACGAAGTAATGGAGTTTTCTTATCCAAGGCTTCTCCTGTATAAGAACAGAATGCTGTTGGGATGCAAAGAATTACACCTGCTGCATCTTCCTTTAAGAATGCTGGTGATGTACAATCCCATGCTGTATATCCTCTTGCCTCAAATGTGGCACGGATACCACCGTTAGGGAATGAAGAAGCATCTGGCTCACCCTTTACTAATTCCTTACCAGAGAACTCCAACATCACTCCACCTTCACCTGCTGGCTGAATAAAGGAATCATGCTTCTCTGCTGTAATACCTGTCATTGGCTGGAACCAATGTGTATAATGTGTGGCACCTCTTTCCAATGCCCATTCTTTCATAGCGTGTGCTACTGCATTTGCTACTTCCATGTCCAAGTCCTGTCCCTCAGCCATAATCTTTTTAAGCTTCTTGTAGATTGGCTTTGGTAAACGTTCTCTCATAACGCTGTCATTAAATACGTCTTTTGCGAATACATTTTCAATTACATTCTGTCCCATATGATTTCTACATCCTTTCTTTTTTCGTAACTCCATATTGGAAGTATACGATATCTTTCATTTTGTGTCAAATGACTTTGATGCTTATTCTTTTCTTTAATCGCGAAGTTTTTTCAATAGATTTTAATTGGATTCTTTCATAACGTAAAAAAAGCGTCCTCAAATAAACATTTGAGAACGCCTTTGTTCTTCACGAATTCTTTCATCGAAATAAGCATAACATATTTCAACATTAATTGCAAGCACTTTTTTAATTTGATTCTTTTCCTAACATTTTTACATCTACTCTATCGTATGGTATCGAAATATGATTCTTGTCAAACATAAGTTTTATCTGTTCCTGCAAATCCCATTTTGCCTTCCAGTAATCGTCTGTGCTAACCCAGACACGCATACCCATAGAAATTGCACTGGAGTCAAAATCATTTACAAATACATCAATACTTTGATCCTGTAAAACAAGTGGATATTGATGTGCTAATTCTAATAGCACTTCTTTTACCTGTCGAATATCCGATTCATAATCCACCCCAACTAAAATATCAATTCTTCGCATCGTATCATGCGTAATATTCACAATGTTGGTATTCGCCAGATTTCCATTTGGTAATACTACCTTTCGATTGTCTGGCATCAAAAGAGTGGTATAGACAATATCAATATTAACAACAGTACCTTCGTTTCCAAGTGCACATATATAATCACCTACCCGAAATGGTTTTGTATACAACAGTAAAATTCCTCCTGCAAAGTTTGCAAGACTTCCTTGTAATGCCAAACCAAGTGCCAGACCAGCCGAACCAAGCATCGCTACAATAGCACCTATGCCAAAGTTTAAATAATATGCTACAAGAAAAATCAGTATAACTTGTCCGCCTCCATTTGCTATTGAGCACAAAAAGCGTTTTGTTCCTTCTTCTACACCATTTTTTTCTAATGCTTTATTTAAGAACCTCACCAATTTCTTTATGATAAATTTTCCTACCTGAAAAATAACAATCGCAATAACAATCTTTATTGCTAATGGCAATAGTACATCTACCGCATATTTCTTTATCCAGTTAAACATACTCTGTACCCAAGTTACTGTATCCTGTACGGATGTTATTTGATCTGCTGACGGCGGAGTACCTTCTGGTAACAAATCCACTCCTGTCTTGTCACTAAATGCTATTATCCAGTTTGTCATAGCTAGTTTTACATTCATGTCTACAGTTTCCTTTCTATTCTATTTATTCCTATTTATTATTTTTTGATTTTCCTTTTTTGGAATCCTGTTTTTGTACTCCTTTCTTAGGCGTTTCTGTTTTTATTTCGATGATATTCGTTTGTTTCTTTAAATCTTCTGCAATAGTATCTATCTTCTTCGTGGATTTTTCTTCCTTTTCTTTTTCGGCATGAACACATTTGGTCTGTTCTGACAAAGTTTGTTCAAATACAGCCTTTTTTGCCAATGCCTTTTCCATTTCATTGACAACGACTTTTGGCGTTACCTCCTCCTTCTTTGCCTTCTTCTCTTCCATGGCCTTTAGGCTGACTTTTTTAGCCTTTGTTTTCCGTTTTTCTGGTGCTGCCGCCTTTTTCTTGGTGGTTCGCTTTGCCTTTTCGTCCTTTGCAGAAAGAAGTGTACAACGAAATACGGAAATTCCCAACGGTGGTACGGTTATGGAAATTGACTGTTCCCGTTCATCAAAGTTCTCTGCTTTTGACTGTTTTAAACGTGGATTTACATTTCCTTCCCCGCCATATTCTTTTCGATCACTATTAAAAATCTCCTTATATTTCCCCTTAAATGGCACTCCAATCTGAAATGCTTCATAGGTTACAGGCGTAAAGTTGCATATTACTAATAAAGTGTCTTCCTCTTTTCCATCTTTACGAAGGAAGGAAATAATACTATGTTCTGAATCAATACAGTTAATCCATTCAAAGCCATCCGGTTCCCCATCCATTTGATATAATGCTGGATTCTCTAAATAGAACTGATTCAATGCCTTCGTATACTCCTGCATCTTTTTATGCATTTCATATTCTTCAATTAGATTCCATTGCAGACCTTCTTTTTCATTCCATTCATCAAACTGTCCAAAGTCTTGTCCCATAAACAATAGCTTTTTCCCCTGATGTGTCATAGTATACCCCAATAAGCATCGAAGATTTGCAAACTTTTGCTCATAGGTTCCATACATTTTCTGTATCATAGAACCCTTTCCATGTGTCACTTCATCATGAGAAAATACAAGCATGAAATTCTCTGTATACTGATAAATCATACCAAATGTCAATGCATTGTGATTTCCTTTACGGAATAATGGATCAATTTTCATATAACCAAGCATATCATTCATCCAACCCATATTCCATTTAAAGTCAAACCCAAGTCCATCTTCCTCTACACTTCCAGTAACCTTAGGCCACGCGGTAGATTCTTCTGCAATCATAAGCACTCCTTTATGCTTTTTGTGCATAAGAGAATTTAATTTTTTTAGTAACTGTTCTACTTCCAGATTTTCATTTCCACCATAAATATTAGGTAACCATTCTCCATCTTTTCTACCATAATCCAGATATAGCATCGAAGCAACTGCATCCATCCGCAGTCCGTCTGCATGGAATTTTTCTACCCAGAACAAGGCATTGGCAATCAAAAAGTTATTCACTTGTGGCTTTCCAAAATCAAAAATCAAAGTTCCCCAATCCGGATGTGCTCCACGTCTTGGGTCTGGATTTTCATATAAGCAGCTTCCATCAAAATTAGCAAGTCCAAATGTATCTCTTGGGAAATGTGCAGGTACCCAGTCTAATAACACTCCAATGCCCTGCTTATGCATATAGTCCACAAAATACATAAAATCCTGTGGAGTTCCATAACGAGCAGTCGCTGCATAGTAACCTGTTACCTGATACCCCCATGACTCGTCCAGTGGATGCTCCATAACCGGCATAAGCTCAATATGGGTATAATGCATCTTTTTGATATATTTTGAAAGCATTGGTGCTAACTCACGATAATTGTAAAATTTTTCTTCTTCTGCATCTTCGCTTTCCTTTTTCATCCAAGAACCTAGATGTACCTCATATACATTGATAGGTTCTGCAAAAAAGTTCTTTTTCTCTCGATCCTTTAACCAAGCTTCGTCTTTCCATTGAAACGTATTTAGGTCCGTAACAATGCTGGCTGTATCTGGTCTAACCTCTGCTGCATTTGCATAGGGATCTGCTTTTAAAAATGTAATATCTCCACGCAATTTTATTTCATATTTATATAAACTGCCTACTTCTACTCCTGGAACAAATAATTGAAAGATACCTGAGTCAGGCAGCCTTCGCATCTGGTGTATCTTTCCGTTCCACTGATTGAAACTTCCCACTACACTTACTCGAAGTGCATTCGGTGCCCATACCGCAAATGCCACACCCGCTATTCCATCTATCTCCATAGGATGCGCCCCTAACTTCTCATATAATTCATAATGAATCCCATTTAAGAAACGTGTCTCATCCTCTGCATCTACGGTTGATTCAAACATATATGGATCAACAATTTCTATTTTTTCTCCTGTTTTTGTTTCAACTACATACCTATATTTTGGAATGCGTTTTCCTTTCAAAAGTGTAGCAAAAAATCCCGCTTCATCCTCTAAAAACATCTCTGTCTCTTTTCCTGTGCGAACATTTTTCACCCATACCTTTTGTGCATCTGGTAAAAATGCCTGCACAAGAATTCCTTCTTCTATTACATGTGCACCCAAAAATTCATGCGGTTGATCTTCTTCCGAATAAACTACCACTTCAATTCTTGCCCAATCCATTAATTCGTAAACCTGATCCTCTAATGTCATATCACTCATACCCTCCATTTTTCCTTCTGTCTATAGATGTTCACAAACTTGTATTACCTATCTGACAACTTCTCCTGATTGCCAAAAAATTCACACCCGCAACAGGTTTGTATGTAACTAAATCTACCATTTTATCGTCTACTAAAATAATACCATTTTTTACTTTTCAAGTAAAGAATGAGCTAACACAGTTCCTTCTGAAATAGGCAACTGCATAACGCTTTCTCCTATGAAAAGTCAAAAAAATTTTTACTTTTTTTCATAAGCCATTACTATACATATTAGCTAAAAATCTATACTATAGTTTGGCATTTTACTTATATGGATTTTGTCCACACCTATCTACAGTATACAAATTGCACTGTTTGTCAAAAACATCTACCACATGTTGCACATAATTTCATGTTTAAACAACTGGCTGCCATATTTTTACTTTGTATACAAAGTATGGTACAATAATACAATACAAAGGGTCATCACAAAAGGGAGGATTTGTCCATGTTTGAAAAAGAATACATAACACAGAAAATATTGCTTTTTATCGCAATGATTTTTATTCTAGGTTTCGCTTATAACCATTATCTTTCTGAAAAAAATGGTATTTCCTTTCAAGAAGGTGAAAATTTTACCATCGCAAATTCCTCTGAAAATTCAGATGATAATCCCTATCATACAAATGTATATAATACAGAAGAAATACAGGAAAACTTTTTTGACACTCCCTGTATTCTATCTCTAATTAATTCTTTTCAATTATTGAATGAAATAGAAAAAAATCCAAATCATAATTCCGTATTAGCCACTTCCACCTCTGAAAACAATCAACAGATTTGGTTAAATGATACCTATTATACGAATCTGTTATCTGTTTCTAATGGCAATACCTTTCAGTATAAACAAGTAACTAAAAATTGTATTTTAAGCCAGAAAGCACCCCTCTACTATTATATTTTGCATACCATCAGTTCTTTTTTAGACGGCTTTCATTTACACCGTCTTGGCTTTTTTATCAACGCAATCTTTCTATTCCTATCTTCCTATTTGCTGTTAGGAATCGCAAAACGATATTTACATGCATCCTGGGCAGGACTGGCAGGTTCTTTCCTCTTTGCACTTAGTATCGGATGTCTTTCTACCCTGTTATGTTCTACCCCTTATATTATGCTACTTTTCTTTATTCTTTTCATTACAGAAATGCATCTTTCCGCTTTACGCAGAAACTCTATTCCAATCTTTTTGTTGGAAGCAATGGGAATCATAAATATATTGGCACTTCTTACCGACTACAGCTACCTCCTCTTCTTCTGTACAATTGGAATCTGCCTTTTGATTACTTTACTTTTCATGAAACGCTTTAAAGATTGCCTACTCTATCTGTTACAATGCATCCTTTCCTTGCTTATTACTTCGCTTATTTACCCTGCATTTGTATTACACATAGGCACAATCTTTTTCACGCAAAAAACTAACGTTAATGCTATGTTTCAAGTACCGTTTCTTCAACAGAACTGTTCTTCCAATTTAACCATTATAGCAAACCAACTTTTTACACATACTAAAATGTTAGTAGTTCTTTTTATGTTACTTCTTATTGTATTGGCAAGTTGCTTAAAAAAAGGAAGTTTTCGTGAGCATTTATCCATTTTTACAGAACGACTCCGTACTGGTGATTTGACTGATTTATTTATTGGTGGCGTACTTGTTCTTTCTTTTTTCACGCTATCCACTATCTATCAGGACGAAAACTACTTTATTCTTATTACACTTTTGCCTTTTATAACCCTAATGTTGTCCTACTTGTGCTACCGACTCCTTAATGCTGCTATTCATTCAGAATATAATAGTGGCATATTTAGCATTGTCATCGCCCTGATTTTTTGCTTCCTTAACCTATTCACCACGCCTCTCGATTATACTTACAGCACTTATATCGAGCAAACTACTTTAGCTGCTGCACATCAAAAAGATTATTGCATTTTTCTTGCCTCAGATAATTTTCAAACATCCGATCATATTTTAGAATTGCAACAATACGCACATTCTCTTATTTTGAAAAAAGAAGATATAAAATCACTCAAAAAGAACACAGCTTTTCTTTCCCAAACGCGAATGATTGTATATGTTACGGATGAAGATTACATAAACTCTACTATAGATAAGATTGCAAAAATAGGGCAATTTAACCTTGTAGATGAACTTACCAACTACCGAGATGCAAATGAAAACCGCATTTATGTGTACCAATTACGGCAAATGAAGTCCAATGATCTGGAGGAATAACGTCTTCCCTAAATAAATCACTTGGATAAACTTTTCTTAAATAAATATTTCTCCGCAAAAAAGGTGCCTAAGTTATCCCTTCTAATTAGGGTAACTCAGACACCTTTTTTCTAATCCTCAAATTATTTCAATGTAATTTTTTTCACACTGCTATATGCCCCATATATCTTTTTGCCATCTACAACTTTGTATGCACGAACTTTTACATAATAAGTTTTGTTCTTTTTCAACTTACTAAGTACCACTTTTGTTCCTGTTGTCGTTGTATATTTTGTCGTATTACCTTTAAAATTCTTATTGGTAGAATATACAATTCTGTACCCCTTTGCATTTTCTACTTTACTCCAAGTAACCTTTATCTTTTTACTTCCTACCTTTTTTACGGCAACCTTAGAAACCTTATTTACCTTTGTATTTTCAGGTTTTACAGTAGGTTGTACAGTTATCTGTGGAGTTTGTGTTGGCACTGGAGTAATGCTTACTTCTGGTATATTCGTTTCTGTTGGAACCATCGTTGATACTGGCGTAATTGTTACCTCTGGTGCATTCGTTAAAACTGGCATTTTCGTTTCTGCTGGTTTTGCAGTTACTTCTGGTGCCTTTGTAAGTATCGGTGTCTTAGTTGGCTCTTGTGTTGGCATTGCAGTTGGTTCAATGCCTGGCATTGTAGTAACTTGTGGTGCTTCAGTTACACCAATCGCTGGACCTGTTGTTACCTCTGGTCCTACCATCGAATCGTCCAAACTTTCATACCATGCTGACATAGAAACGTAACCATCTTTTTTCGGTAGTGTAAGCAGCTCACCTTCTGCATAACATCCACCTTCAGAACACTTCCATCCTTTAAATTTAATGTGTTTATCATTTGAAGTAACACTTGGAAGTACAATCGTATAAGTCCGTTCATTTGCATTCCATTTTTCTGTAAAAGCATTGCAGGTAACCTTATTTTCTACTTCACTTGTATCAAATTGGAAAAATGTTTTTCCTACCATTTTATCATTTTCCTGTGTTTCAAGTGTATAGGTATCTGTCAATGCAGGATCTCCATTTATGCATGCAGAAATCTCTAGTTTTTCCGAATAACCATATGGAGCATAAATTTCTAAATCCGTACCATCGTTGCCTACATCATATACCGCCTGCATAGGAGTTCCATCTTTCTTTGTTACTTTCCAATCGATTTTCATATCGCCCTTAGTGGACTCAGACTTACATATACGCAAGGAAAACCTCATACTTGAGCCACACATTAAATGTCCTTCATCTGATCCATTTTTGGGAATCGTGCTTACATAAATTTGTACATTATTATGGTCTGCCTTTGCTACAAATGGTATAAATAGCATCGGGAAAACTACAGCCATACACATAAGCAACATTCTGAATTTTTTTTTCATTCCATTACCCTCTTTCTTAATTTTTATTTTGTGGAATACACTGTTTTCTATGTATTCCACAAAAATATCTTATGTCACAAAATCAATCGTTATCCTACCTTTGACAAAGAAATTCGCATTTTCAAATACCTAGCGTTTAATATCTCCCACCAATTACCATGCTATCATTTTCTGGATAAACAACAATATGCTGTTGTGAAGAAGATTCTGATAAAATCAATGGATATGCATAAGTGTAAAGTTCATTCATCGTAACACGAGCATCTGCATTTGCATCTGCCATTAAACTTGTGCTTACAGAAGACTGTTCTAACCATCCACATCCCTTTTCCCAATATCTTGTAGCCAAGCTGGAAGTTCCTCCATAAGATGTTTCACTTTTATTTGAGGAACACAATACATGAAAACGGCTGGATGCCAATTCTCCGCTGTTTACACCGACATCATCTGATAAAAAGTCCTTCAAGAAAGCCTCTGCAAATTCAGTGTTACCTTCCTCCTCTTTATCAATCGCTGCACCTGCATAACAACAATCAATCATAAGTACAACCTGACCTTTTACATAACGATCCAAGATACTTCTCAACTGACTACCAGAATAGCTTCCATCTGATCCAATATAAATATAACCACTTCTCGAACCATGACAAGTCATATAAATATAGCTAATGTCATCTTCTGTTGTATTTGTAAACATTGTTTGTATTTTTGTTGAAATATCAGAAATTGTATGGTCATTATATTGTGTAATCTGATCCATTGCTTTTCCATCAAAGGTAAAATTTTCAAATGTTTTTACCATACTTGTTACGTCCAAAAGTGGTACTGCACTTGTAGAAGTCTCTCCCAGTACCAATGCTCTTCTCTTTGTCTTATTTTCTTTCCATGATCCACCAGTTCTGTTATATCCACCATCTGTTACATAGGTATATCCACTTGATGCCGGAATATCTGTATCTGCTGTCTGCTGATCCCAACTGGTTGTTCCTGGTGTATTTTTAAATAATATATTTTTATATGTACCTGCTACATCAAATGCATACACATTATTATAAGTTGAAGTTGCCGCAAGAACTTCTGGTGTCACACTGTTGTTTCCCTCCACCCATACATATGCATATACATTCGACCAATTTGTCTTACTATTGTCATAATATACTGTTTTATTAGTTGCTGGAATTTCCCAATTTCCTTCTGTTCTATTTGCTCCACTATTTGTAACAAATGTATAACCAGACTGACTTGGCAAAGTCGTATCCGCTGTCTGTTGATCCCAGTTGTCAGTTCCTGCTGTATTCTTAAATAATACATTTTTATATGTATTTGATACATTAAAAGAATATTTATCACCAGACTGTGCGCTGCTGGCTATCACTACGGGTGTAACACTACTATCTCCCTCTACCCAAGCATACACATATACATTTGCCCATTTCGTTTTACTATTATCATAGTGAATAGAAATAGAAGCTACTGGATCAGGACTAGGTGTTGGAGTGGGTGCTGTATAAGTTTTCCAACTACCATCTGTCCTGTTGTAAGAATTATTCGGAGTAAATATTTTTTCAGACTGTGGTGCGCCTGCATCTGCTGTCTGCTGATCCCAGTTATCTATTCCTGCTGTATTTTTAAATAACACATTCTGATAATCACTGGAAACAGAAAATGTGTATATATTTTTTTCTGTTACAGTCCCCTTGACTGTAGTTGTGGTGTCTCCACCCCATACATACGCATATACCTCCGACCAATTCGTCTTACTGTTGTCATAGTAGAATTTTACCATTGTGCTCTTTTCATCTGTTTCTGCTGTTTCTTTGGCAACTTTGCCATTTCGTTCATTACCAGCTACAGCCGCTTGTATCTGCACACCTGTAATCGGTAATACTGAAATCACCATTGCCAACGCTAAAAAGAACGCTAACACTTTTTTGATTTTCCTCATATGGTTCCCTTCTTTCCCTTTTTTTGCTATTTCTAGTATCTAATTATAATTCATAATAATAACAGTCTTAAAAACTCTTGATAAATCAAGCTGCGCATTTGTTTTCACTGTACAATGATGCTGTTACATTACAAATACATATTACTACAGTATTTTAGAAATGTCAATATGTTCTAATTTCGTGTTTCTTTTTGTATTCTTATACTTTTCAATGCAACTAGATTGTTTCTCACAAAAATATCCTTTCAAATAGCAGACACACATTGATAAAGCAATTTTAAAATCGGATTCTTTTAGGGTGATTTACATTACAATTTTCTATGCTGTCTTATGATTATTTTTTTATATGTATGCTTCTTGACACGCATACACATAGTGTGTATATTATATAATAAACCGAAATCAAGGTATAGTATCACTAGAACTTGAAAGCTATTTTCGAAGATGGTCCATTTTTTGTAAAACAGGTCCATTCACATTTATCTAGTAAACATCTGAGTTCACTAAAACGTTGCCTACCAATTCATTAAGAATAACAATGACAAAGACACTATCGTTCTTCGGCAGCTCCGGACTCCTGCCAAGCAAAAGGAGGTTTTGAAATATGAAGCTTATTTACCCAGCCATTTTTACTCCATTTCTAGAAAAAAATGGATATACTATTTTTATTCCTGATTTACCAGGATGTGTATCTGAAGGTGATTCTTTAATTACAGCTATTGAGATGGGAACAGATGCAGCCTGTGGTTGGATTTTAGGAGAATTAGAAGCTGGAAACCCCATCCCTGCTCCTACACCACATGAAAAAGTACAAGTAAAAGAAGGAAGTTTTGTCAATTTGCTTGTGTTAGATATGGATAGTTATACCGAAAAATACGGTAGCAAAGCTGTACGGAAAAATATAACGATTCCTGCATGGCTCAACACATATGGTGAAACACACAATATCAATTTTTCTAAATTACTTCAGGATGCTTTACTGCGTATGGCACAAAATTCATAAACACTATATTCTTAAAATGGATTAATTTTACATTAATCCATTTTTAAGTTGCACTAATGTTTCTTTTGAATTGCATTTCACTTCCATTTTGCTAAAATTGTATGTTTAGTACTTTACTTTTATTTTTCATTTGATAACCAAACTCACTCATTCACTTTATATAATCCCATATATATAGTAGACATTCACTTAGTTCATATGATACAATATAATTCGAGGTAATTACATATGAAAAAAAGCAATAAAAAAACATCCAGAATTCTCGAGAATATTATGGATTTTCTTATATCAAGAAAAGTATTTTTAGTTCTGCTGATTGCAATTTTGTATTTTATATTTATATTTTTATGTTATAGTTTTCGAACTTCTATGGGCTCTAACTTAACCACACTCGAAAAATTATACTATTGTACTCAATGTATTGTTGGCTTCTTTACTGTAATCGGAGTATGTATGGCTGTATTACAATACATATACAACTCCAAAATCAATTAAAAGGAAAGAAATCGTGACAAAATAAAAGAAGCAGTTGCTATTGCTGAAAAATTCAGTAAGGAAATAATTCCAATGACAAATAAATTAACACGTATGTATAGTTCTGGCATTAGCAAACAAATGTTAGACCAAATAAAAAAATCTACTCTTGAAAAATTCAATGTTTGTGAACTAGAAAAAATTTTTTGTAACAAGCAAGATTTTATTATAAAGGCATGGTACAAAGGCTGTTATAACGCATATATTAACCACCCTCGTACCCCTAATAGTATTAAATCATTAGATAAATTAGAATTAATGGATACAGAAATAAAACCAGTTTTGATTAACCTCTCCAACCAGATAGAAGCAATATGCATTAATATTAATTCTGGTATTGCTGACGAACAAACTTTATATCAGTCCATCCATGCTATTTTTTTTGATATTATTGAAAAATTGTATATTTATATGGTACGAAACAATTGTACCGAATGTGATAGATTATATTATAACTTTATGAGACTTTATGTATACTGGAAAAATAAATATATCGATATTTCAGATGCCGAATATCATGTAAGAGAATCAATAAATGACCTTACAGAAAATATTATGCATAATTTTATTGTTGAAAATATAGATGAATAGAAAAATAGCAAGTGCAATGCACTTGCTATTTTTCTATTTATCCCCTGTTTCTCTATTATCCTGTTTTTCATCTGAATTTTCGTTTGATAACACGGCCTCAAGTTCTTTTCTTGGTATTCCCATTACTGTATCATTCATGATATCATCAATTTCAAATCCCATATTACCACCTCCGAAAACTTTTTATAATATTATAATACAAAAGATATGCCTCATTATCAATACAGAATAAATTACACACTTTATTGACACGTAACTTATTATGTATTATAATATACACATAAAGATAATGCTATAAAAATTACTCATTTAATGAAAAATATTTCACTAAAACGCTCAAAAAGCATTTGAAACAGTGAGGGTTTACATTTTCGTAATCCCTCATCTCCTAAATTATCACAGAAAAGGGGTTATGTATGATGAAAAAAAGATATGCCTATATTGCAATTTTTTCTTATGACGATGATGGTATAAGTATCGAATTTCCAGATTTGCCAGGTTGTTATCCTTGCACAGATAGAACCGATACAGAAATTGCATTAAAAAATGCAAAAGAAGCTCTTGGACTTCACCTATTCGGTATGGAACAAGACGACGAAGAAATTCCAGAGCCTACTCCAATCAAAGATATTGTATTAAAGGATAATCAAGTACCAGTACTTATTGATGTATTTATGCCACCTGTTCGCGAACAGATTCGTAATAAATTTGTTAAAAAAACACTTTCACTTCCAGCTTGGCTTTCTGCCGCCGCCGAAGCTGACGGTGTAAATTGTTCAAAACTATTTCAAAACGCATTAATGGATTATTTAGGTGTTCATAAATAACTTCAACCCAAAATCCTATTGTTGACTCAATATACTGTATTCAAAATGGCGATATTAAAAAATTAAAAGGGCGGACCAGATATCGCCTTCGCGTCGGATTCTATTGAATTACTTTTGATAAGTCAGGAAATATTATCCTCATAGAAAAAATTAATAATCGAGGTCAGGTTTATAAATAGGAGGTTGTTTTTATGTCTAATATTAAAAAACGATTACTTGATGCTATTACAGTTATGACAGAAACAGATGCATACAATTTGTGGCTGTATATTGAGAGTCAATATACAGAAAAAAACTGGGATGATATTGAAGATGTGGAACCAGATGAATTTGATTTAAAAATGCTTGCTGAAATAGATGCTAATCCAGATTGCAACGAATTTGTTTCAGAAGATGAAGCGTTAAAAATGCTTGACCTACAAAAATAATTGTATAGATTAGAACCAAACGAAGGTGATGCATTGACCAAAAGAACCTCGGAAATTTCTTGGACTCTCTGGCGAAAAAATATCTAGGTTTGTGGCACAAGGCATGAAAACAAATAATCAATTTGTTTTAAATACAATTGAAGCTATGTCGCAGCTTTCACCAGAAGAACTAAAGACTATTGAGAAGTTCGTGAATACAATTTCTACAAATTAGATATTTACATACTTAAAAAGGTTGCCTTTGTGCAACCTTTTTTTGTGTAAATAGATTGATTATTTTACAAAAACATCCTTTTCTTTTCAATACGTGTTGATATAATACGTATTATTTGATATAATATAAAATGTAAGGAGGTAGTAAACATGCCAATGAAACCTAGAGAAATGGAAAAGCTTATCTTAAAAGATGGTTGGATATTTAAGAGCCAGGAAGGCTCTCATAGACATTATGTTCATCCAACCAAATCAGGAAAAGTAACTATTCCATTTCATAGTAAGGACCTTAACAAAAAAACTGAAAATTCTATCAAAAAGCAGGCGGGGCTTAAATAAGCCCCAAAGCACTGCGTATAATATATATGATTAGGAGGAATTTATATGTTATCTATTTATCCAGCATGTTTTTTTAAAGAAGAAACTGGTTATTCCGTTGTTTTTCCAGATTTAAACTGGTTAGCTACGCAGGGAGACACACTTGACGAAGCTATGTCCATGGCTGTAGATTGTCTCGCTGGTTATCTCTATTCTTGCAAAAAAGACGGTGATGTAATCTCTGCACCATCCAAGCTTTCTGATATTGATATAGAAGCTATCGGCAAAGAACTTGATCCAGGCACTCCAGTTGATGGATCCTTTGTCAATATGGTATTCGTTGATGTTGAAGCATACGCAAAACAACACTTTGAAAAATCCGTTAAAAAAACACTTACCATCCCATCTTGGCTGAACGAAGAAGCCCTTGCACTTGGTATAAACTTTTCTCAAACACTGCAAGAAGCTCTTATTCAAAAAATACATGCAACTAAATAAACCTCGCAATATCTAAGCGGTAATAAACATGAAGTATCAACTTTTTCGCGTGCTGCAAGAAGCACTTATGAAAACGCTGAATGTGTCTCGTAATCTATAATTTCAAAAAAGGCTACCTCGTGTAGCCTTTTGCATATAATCGAATATGACCCCATACAGTTCTATATAAATACATATTTTTTAGAAACAGTTGACTTTTTCATTGATATGCTATATTATATTGTTATAGACAATAATGAGTGCTTTTGTTGTACTCTTTTTCATTTATTTGCATATAATATATTGGAACGTACTCCGGTGACCTTCGGGCCCGGGGTCTTTTAATTCTACGGGGGAATTATCTATGGAAAAACCTTTCAAAACATATGATGAACAAATTCAATTACTTATATCTAGGGGAATTGAAATATCGAATCCACAACAAAAAAGTAATGCAAAAAAATTACTGCAACACGAAGGATATTACAATCTAATCAACGGATATAGTATACTTTTCTTAAATGCTCCTAATTGCTATAAAACTGGTACTACTATGGAGGAGATTTCTGCTCTTTACAAATTTGATATAAAACTACGTGAAATATTTCTAAAAAACATTTTGCATCTAGAAACTAACATCAAGAGTCTAATGTCTTACTACTTTTCGCGTGCACATAAAGAGGCTAATTATCTTATTTACTCTAATTTTAACACTTGTAAAAGAAATGCATCGAAACATATTACTAGTTTATTTTCTGAAATTCAGCGACAAATTGCTTCTCATGCTTCGGATCCAAATATATCACATTATTTATCTAGATATGGTTATATTCCATTATGGGTTTTGAACAATATTCTTACGATGGGTACTATAAGTAAATTTTATAGCTTAATGCTCCAACCAGAAAGGCAAGAAATTTCAAAAACATTTCACCTATCTGACAATGAATTAGAAAACATTTTATTTTACATATCAAAAATAAGAAACTTTTGTGCTCACGGGAACCGTTTATATTGTTACAGAAGTAAAGACCCTTTATGTGACTTTGAAATTCATAGAAGGGTAAACGAAACGGAAAATTCGGAATTTATTTATGGAAAACGTGATTTATTCGCTTGTGCAATTGCACTAAAATACACCCTGTCAAAATCAGAATTTAGAAAATTTGTTAAGGAAATTGATATTGCTTTAAAAAACCTCAAAGGTCGAATGTCTGTATTATCCGAAACCGATGTTCTCTCATCAATGGGTTTCCCAAACGATTGGAAAGAGCAACTATTGCTTTAGTTTCTAACTAATTCCACTATTATACAAAAAGTAGGTGTTTTTAACCTACTTTTTTTGTTGCACCAGTGCAACTCTTCAAATAAAAATGCGCGCACCCCTTTCCATGATACTCGAATACTCGTTAGCTACGCAACTTTTTTTCGACTAAAATTTTGTTTGTATTTTTGTGTATATTTACGCCTATCTATTTTGATTTATTTATATTATAATCAATTTATAGCAAACAAACGTTCTGTACAGAATTAAAAGAGAGGTGTTATTATTATCAAAGATACAATTATACATATTATTGAAAGTATTGATCCCAAAATATACGATGATCAACTTCGTTCAATTTATGAATTTATAAAAAATTTAATCTAAAAAAAGACCATCTTTATAGCCGTAAAGATGGTCCCAAAGCTATTTCACAAGACGTGCCTATGATATAATAGCACCTAGCAAAGTTATTATATCATATTAGGCACCTCTTAACAATAATGTAGGTGTCTTTTTTGCACTCAAAATTAAGGAAGGAAGTGATGCTATGGCACGAGGTGGAAAGCCAGTCACAACAAAACAAAACGAAATGAAACGTGCCAACGGAACCGGATGCATTCGTAAATTATCCGGAAACAGAAGAAAGCCCTGGCAAGTGCTTGTTACTCTCAATCTTTACTATGATAGAGAAAAAGAACGAGGATGCCAAAAAACAAAAACGCTCGGAACCTATTCTACAAAGGAAGAAGCAATACTTGCATTAGAAACATATAATTCTAATCCCTATGATCTTCTTTTGCAATGTGAAACTTTTTCGCAGGTTTATAACGAATGGTCGCAACGATATTTTGCAGAACTGAAAAGTAATTCCAGTGCAAGAACAATTACAGCCGCTTACAAGCATAGTTCACCATTGCATAATATGTCATTTGCAGCTATTACAATTACAAACATGCGTGATACGATCAATAATGCAGATGTAGGAACGTGTACAAAGTCACGTATGAAATCAATGTATAATCTTATGTATGATTTTGCGGTAGAAACACAATTAGTTCCAATCAATCTTGCACGGCAATTCAATTTAAAAAATATACAAAACAAAATCAAAAAAGAAAGAAAGGATAAAATTCCTTTTAGCCAAGAGCATATTCAATTGTTATGGAAAAATCTTGATTATGGATTTACAAAGATGATTCTTGTTGGAATTTACACTGGATTCCGCCCACAAGAATTATGTTTATTGAAAACTGAGAATGTTAATTTAGACGAACGTTATATAATTGGTGGCATGAAAACCGATGCAGGAACGGACCGATATGTCCCAATACATCCAAAAATATTCGAAATAGTAAAATCTTGCTACAAAGATGCTGTTGCGCATGACAGCCCTACTTTATTTTTTGAACTTGAAAAGAAAAAATCTGTGTCTCTTACTTACGATAAGTACAGAGGGCGTTTTAAAAAAGTATTGTCGTATGTTGAATTGGATGGTTATTCTCCTCATTGCACAAGACATACATTCATTACGCTTGCCAAAAACTCCGGCATGAACGAGTATGCTATCAAAATGATTTGTGGTCATGAAGTATCTGACATAACCGAAGCAGTTTACACACATAGAGATAAACACTTTCTGCATGATGAAATTTCTAAAATAAAGTAGATCAGTATGTATCATACTTGTATCATACGTGTGTATCATACTTGTATCATACCGACCTACTTTTGTATCATTTCATATTATTCTAAATGCTTATTTTAAGCCATTTCTTAGAACTTACCTGCCTTAGCTGCTTCCTCGATCGAAACGGCAACTGCAACTGTAGCTCCAACCATTGGGTTATTTCCCATTCCAATTAATCCCATCATTTCTACATGGGCTGGAACAGAAGAAGAACCTGCAAACTGTGCATCAGAATGCATACGTCCCATAGTATCTGTCATACCATAAGAAGCAGGACCTGCTGCCATGTTATCTGGATGAAGTGTTCTACCTGTACCACCACCAGATGCTACTGAGAAGTACTTCTTACCCTGCTCGATACATTCTTTCTTGTATGTACCAGCTACTGGATGCTGGAAACGAGTTGGGTTTGTAGAGTTACCTGTAATAGAAACGTCTACTTTTTCTTTGTGCATGATAGCAACACCTTCTGTTACATCATTTGCACCATAGCAGTTTACCTTAGAACGAAGACCATCTGAGTAAGCTTTTCTAGAGATTTCTTTTACTTCGCCTGCGCTGTAATCCATCTCTGTCTCAACAAATGTAAATCCGTTAATTCTTGAAATAATCTGTGCAGCATCTTTTCCAAGACCATTTAAGATAACTCTTAAAGGTTTCTTACGAACCTTATTAGCCTTTTCTGCAATACCGATTGCACCTTCTGCTGCTGCGAAAGACTCATGTCCTGCTAAGAATGCGAAACAATCTGTTTCTTCCTCTAATAACATCTTTCCTAAGTTACCATGTCCTAAACCAACCTTTCTCTGGTCAGCTACTGAACCTGGGATACAGAAAGACTGTAAACCTTCACCTAATGCTGCTGCTGCATCTGCAGCTCTTCTACAATCCTTTTTAATTGCGATTGCTGCACCTACTGTGTAAGCCCAACAAGCGTTTTCAAAACAAATTGGCTGAATACCCTTTACCATCTTGTAAACGTCTAATCCAGCGTCCTTTGTAATCTTTTCTGCTTCTTCAATGGAAGCAATTCCATAGCTATTTAAAACAGAATTGATTTTGTCAATTCTTCTCTCGTATGATTCAAATAAAGCCATTCTATGTATCCTCCTTATTTTTTCCTATCTTATTTGCATAATTTATGCCAAGCGCGATTACTCTTTTCTTGGGTCAACGATCTTAACAGCGTCATCCACACGACCATACTGACCCTGTGCCTTTTCAAATGCTGTGTTAGCATCATCACCAGCTTTGATGAAGTCCATCATCTTACCAAAGTTTACAAACTTGTATCCAATGATTTCGTCATCTTCGTTTAATGCAAGACCTGTAACGTATCCGTCTGTCATTTCCAAATAACGAGGACCTTTCTTTAATGTTCCGTACATTGTACCAACCTGAGATCTAAGTCCCTTACCTAAATCTTCAAGACCAGCACCGATTGTAAGACCACCTTCAGAGAATGCAGACTGTGTTCTACCGTAAACAATCTGTAAGAATAATTCTCTCATTGCTGTATTGATAGCATCACAAACTAAGTCAGTGTTTAATGCTTCTAAAATAGTTCTTCCTGGAAGAATTTCGGATGCCATAGCTGCTGAATGTGTCATTCCTGAACATCCGATTGTTTCAACTAATGCTTCCTGAATCACACCTTCCTTTACGTTAAGGGTTAATTTACATGTACCCTGCTGAGGTGCACACCAACCAATACCATGAGTAAATCCGGAAATATCCTTGATTTCTTTTGCTTTCACCCATTTTCCTTCTTCTGGGATTGGTGCAGCTCCATGCTGTCCGCCAGTTGCTGCAATTGGGCACATCTGTTCTACTTCATTCGTATAAATCATGTTGAGACTCCTTTCAATCTTACATTTTTAATTGCGCTATACATATGCTGAGTTCGTACAACGCATTTACTACATTTTCGCACAAAATGGTAAATTAGTCTAGAGTTTTTGTGAATTTTTTTCAAAACATTTATCAAAGCAAAAAATATGTGGTATAGCAATCCTTCACTATACCACATACTTTTCTCTTTCTTTCATTCACAAACTATCTTTGCTTCTAAATCATTCTGCCTACCCTGCAAAACAATATCAAAAGCAACTTTATTGTAACATGAAAAAGAGAGTTTCTACCTTTTTTAGACAGATAACCAGTTTTTGAGATAAATAACCAGTTTACTATCTTATTGGTTTGGGAAGATAAGCTTGACGGAGCTTTTTTCTTATCATATAATGGTTACGAATATTTTTTAAAACAGTGGGTACATTACAAAATGGATTAAAATTTATTTTTGAAATACAAGAAGAATGGAGGATTTTATTATGGCAAACATTTCAAAAGACATGCTAATCAGTGAAATTTTAGAGGTAGATCAAAGAGTGGTTCCTGTATTATTAGATGCAGGTATGCATTGCCTTGGTTGCCCATCCCATCAATTTGAAAGTTTAGAAGAAGCATGTGCCGTACATGGTATTGATGTAGATGAATTAATCGTTAAATTAAACGAAACAATTAGCAATCGAGTAGGAGGCGGTGCCTAACCGCCGTCCTCTCACAGCACTGTACGTACGGTTCTCGTATACAGCGCTTTC